>Ga0075425_100000033_pt1 | contig 142847 bp, 118 predicted proteins | sample SoiMethybrSBSTD4_FD_75300 | JGI IMG/M metagenome (GOLD analysis project Ga0075425, IMG submission 75300) | Bulk soil microbial communities from a Populus tree surrounding site in Tennessee, USA - Soil MetaG P. TD hybrid SBSTD4 | ecosystem: Environmental > Terrestrial > Soil > Tree plantation...
TCCTGCGTGACGTTGTCCGTCGTCGAGCCGTAGACGATGGCGCTGCCGGCCGTGACGGCGACGGAGATCGTCTCGCCGCCCTGCAGCGTGTAGCCGCCGAGGAGCTCGGCGGAGCCGAACTGGCGGAACCACGTCGGGTCGAAGTTCTTGTCGCTGATCGTCTTGACCACCACGCCGTCCTTGTCGCGCACGGTGAAGGTGATCGTCGCGCCGTTCGAGAGCGTGCGCACGCCGATGTTCAGGCGGAAGCGCGACGCGTCGGCGGGCGCGATGAGGACGCCGGTGTCCCCCCCGCCCAGCGCGTCCTCGGCCTTGAACGAGTCCTCGGTCAGGCCGCTCGTGCCGAGCGCGCCGGCGTCGTTGAACACGCGCACCAGCGCCACCGGCAGCGGCGAGTCGGGATCGCTGACGATGTCGAGCGTGCCGAGGCCGCTGGAGATGCCCATGGCCGGCAGGAGATCGGGATAGGTGATCGTCTTTCCGGAGGCGAGCGAGAACGTCATCGACGGATCGCTCGAGCCGCCCGTCACGTTCGCCGTATGGAAGACGAGCTTCCCGGAGACCGTCGACGACTTCGGGTTGTAGAGCTGGACGGAGGTCTTGAAAAACGAGCCGAGGTTGCCGGCGGTCGAGCCGACGACGGCGAGGTAACGCGTGAGGATCACCACCGGCGGCGGTGGCGGCGGCGCCTTCACCAGCACCGACACCGCGGCGGACGGCAGCGACGAGACGCTGCAGCCGTTCGCCGTGTTCTTCGCCGTGACGCGGTAGTAGTAGCGCGTGTCCGTGGTGACGGAATGCAAGAACGTGGCGTGCGTGTCGGTGGTGGTCTTCGACGTGGCGTTGCTGAAGTCGGAGGCGGTGGCCTCGTCGATGGAGAACTCGCTGCCGTTCGGCACGGCGGCCCAGCTGACGTCGTACGCCGCGGCGCTCGACACGGTCGAGGGCGCGCTGAGCACGGGCACGTCGGGGTTGTTGCACGTCGGCGCGGGCACGGCGACGCTGACGCTCGCCACCGCGGTCGAGCCGGTGCCGGCCATGACCGCGGTGATCTGGGAGTGGCCGGCGGCGACGCCGTGCACGCTGAACGTCGACGAATTCGAGCCCGCGGTGATCGTCACCGACGACGGCACCGTGGCCACCGAGGGCGACGACGACGAAAGGGCGATGTTCGTGTCGCTGGCGAGCGGCTGGCTGCTCTTCACGGTCATGAAGCCGTTTCCGCCGGGCGGGAGGTTCAGCCCGAACGGCGTCAGGGTGATCGTCGCCGGCGGGATGGTGATCGAGCCGTTGACGAGCGAGAGCGTACCGAGGCCGGTGGTCTCCTTCGTCGTGCCGCCCTGGTTGGCGAGCTGCGTGACCGAGGAGTCGAGGGTGAGAGAGATCGTCGAGCCGGCTTGAGCGGTGCTGCTCAGCGTGAAGACGAGGTGTGCGACCTGGTCGCCGGGCGCCGGTTTGTTGAGCGTGAACGGCACGGCCGACGTCGACTCCGGGAACGTGGCGATCCAGGAGATCGCGCCGGGGCCCGGCGGCGACGACTCGAACGACGGCGTGACGAACGACGTGATGCCGGCGCGGGTGAAGGTGACGCTGCCGACGGCGGACGCCGGCGAGTAACTGACCTTGATGCTGAACGACTGGATCTTCGAGCCGGCGGGCTGGTCGACGCCGAGCGGCGTGCCGCCGGCGTCGCGCACGAAGACGGGAATGTCGACGGTGGTGCCGCTGGCGGTGGCGGAGCCGACGGTGATGGAGTCTTGCGCGAGCGCGAGGCCCGGCAGCAGCACGATAGCGACAAGAACGATAGCAGCGGTTCGCATGAGCATTGGCATCCTTGGAGGTGAGTTCAATTTCGCGGCTTCGACGGGGCGCGGTCGCGGCCAATGGTCGTGCCGGCGATGCGCAGACGTCCGTTGGCGACAGTGGCTTTTTCTTCGCCGCTGCGGTCGGTGAGCATGGTCAGCTCGGGGTCGAGGCCGAGGTCGACGACGGCGCCGGCCGGCGCGGCGACTTCGACCTCGGCAACCACACCATTGACGCTTGCGCCGAACGAGACGAGATAGGCGATGCCATCGGGCTCCGCCGGAGTGGTTTCGAAGAGCGGCTGGAGGTCCTTGGCCGCGCCGGCGCGCCGGACGGCGACGATCTTCCCGCCGGCGGCGCGCACGCGCAGCGACATCGCCTGCGGACCGCCGTCGACGATGACGGGCACGAAGGTGCGGCCGCCGCGCACGACGGGATCGCCGAGGGTGATGCCGCCGCTGAGCGGGGCCACGCCGTGCGGCTGCACCGACTTCGGCGCCGGACCGCCGGTGAAGAGATAGTTCACGGCGTAGAAGATGTCGGATGGATCGACGGCGTTGTCGCCGTTCGCGTCGCCGGACAATACGCCGGCCTGTCCCTTCGGCAAGGGACCGTTACTGAAGAGGTAGTTGACGAGGTAGAAGATGTCGGACGGGTCGACGACGTGGTCGTTGTTCGGATCGAAGAACTGGGCGAGGTAGGTGAAATTGGCGGAGCTCGTGTTGGAGGTGCCGTTCGGGTTCGCAACCTGGAGGGTCACGCTGCCGGCCGCGTGCGCAGGCGCCGTCGCGGCGATGCTGGTGCTGTTGGTGACGACGACGTTCGTGGCGGCCGTCGTGCCGAACTTGACGGTGGCACCGTTCTGGAAGCCGACGCCGGTAATCGTCACGTTCGTTCCACCGGCAGTCCGGCCGTAGAGGGGCGTAAACGTCGAGATGCTCGGGAGAATATTGACCGTCGCCGATTTCGTGTCGCTGCAGCCGGGCGCGGTCGTGATGGTCAATTGAAGGGTGACGGAACCGGCGGAACCGGCGGTGTAGTAGATGTAGTAGTTGTTGGCGCTGCCGCTGATCGTTCCGTTGGTGACGGTCCAGGCATACGTCGCGTTCGAGTAGAAACCGCCGGTGGCATAGTTGAAGGTTGAGCCGGGAAAGACGGTCGTCCCGGTACTGATGACGGCACTCGGCAGCGTGCTCACGGTCACGGCGACCGAGTTCGAGGCGGCGCTCGGGCAGCCGTTCGACGTGACGGTCGCTGTATAGCTGCCGCCCGTAGTGGCCGTGTAGGTCTGGTTCGTCGCGCCGTTGATCGGCGAGCCGTTGACTAGCCACTGGTTTCCGGTGGCGCTGCTCGACGTCAGCGTGACGCTGCCGCCGGTGCAGAAGGACGTCGCGCCGCCTGCGGAGATCGTCGGCGCTGACGGCGTGGGATTGATGACGACGCTCGTCGAGCCCGGCGCGGAGGGGCAGCCGGCCACGGTGACGACGACGGAGTACGCGCCGGCGTCGGCGGCGGTGATGTTCGTCTTGACCGGCGTCCGCTGCGTGGAGGTGAATCCGTTCGGGCCGGTCCAGGCGTACGTCGCGCCGGCGACCGAGGGCGTCGAGAGCGAGATATTTCCGCCGACGCAGTACGGGCCGGTGTTCGATGCCGCCGGCGTGGCGGGCGTGCTGTTGACGACGACGTTCGTGCTGCCGGCGGCCGAGGTGCAGCCGTTGACGGTGACGGTCACGGAGTACGCGCCGGCGAACGCGGTCGTGGCGTTCGCGCGCGTCGGATTCTGCAGCGTGGAGGCGAAGCCGTTCGGGCCGGTCCACGAATACGTTGCGCCGGCGACGGCCGGAGTCGTGAGCGCGATCGTGCCGCCGGGGCAGTACGGACCGCCGTTGGCGGCGGCGGGCGCGGCCGGGAAGCTGTTGACGACGACGTTCGTCGTGCCCGCGGCCGAGGTGCAGCTGTTGGCCGTGACGGTGACGGAGTACGCGCCCGACGCGGACGGGCCGGCGCCGGCGATGACCGGCGTGCGCAGCGCGGAGGTGAAGCCGTTCGGGCCCGTCCAGGCGTACGTCGCGCCGGCGACGGCGGGCGTGGAGAGCGAGACCGTGGAGCCTTCGCAGTACGGGCCGCCGTTCGACGGCGTGGGCGTGGCGAGGGCGTTGACGACGACGCTCGTCGTCCCCGCGGCTGAGGTGCAGCCGTTGACCGTGATGGTGACGGAGTACGTGCCGGCGTCGGCGGCGGTGGCGTTGGCCTTGGTCGGATTCTGCAGCGCCGAGGTGAAGCCGTTCGGGCCGGTCCACGCATACGTCGCGCCGGCAACGGTGGGCGTGAAGAGGGCGATCGAGCTGCCGGCGCAGACGGGACCGTTGTTCGTTGCCGTCGGCGTGGCCGGAGCGGAGTTGACGACGACGGTAGTGCTGCCGGCGGCGGAGGTGCAGCCGTTGAAGAGCGTCACCGAGTACGTGCCGGCGTCGGCGAGCGTGGCGCCGGCGATGGTCGGATTCTGCAGCGATGAGGTGAAGCCGTTCGGGCCACTCCATGCGTACGTCACGCCCGCGACGGTGGGGGTCGACAGCGCGATCGTGCCGCCGATGCAATACGGTCCGCCATTGTTCGCCGTCGGCGTCGCCGGCGTGGTGTTGACGACGACGTTCGTGCTCCCGGCGGTCGAGGTGCAGCCGGGCGCGGTGACGATGACGGAGTACGCGCCGGCGTCGCCGGCGGCGGCGTTCGTCGTCACGGTCGGGTTCTGCAGCGCGGAGGTGAAGCTGTTCGGGCCGCTCCACGCGTACGTCGCGCCGGTCACGGTGGGCGTCGAGAGCGTGATCGTGCCGCCGACGCAGGCCGGGCCGCTGTTCGTGGCCACGGCGGCGCCGTTGCCGTCGATGACCGTGGTCGTGCCGGCGGCGGAGGTGCAGCCGTTGACCGTGACGGTCACGGAGTACGTCCCGAAGTCGGCGGCGGCGGCGTTGGCGCGCGTCGGGTTCTGCGATGTCGAGGTGAAGCCGTTCGGGCCGGTCCACGCGTATGTCGCGGTTGCGACCGTGGGCGTGGAGAGGGCGATCGTGGAGCCTTCGCAATACGGGCCGCCGTTCGACGCCGTGGGCGTGGCGGGCTTGGCGTTGACGACGACGCTCGTGGTGCCGGCGGCGGAGGTGCAGCCGCCGACGGTGACGGTGACGGAGTAGGTGCCGCCATCAGCCGCTGCGGCGTTGGCCTTCGTCGGATTCTGCAGCGCCGAGACGAAGCCATTCGGGCCGGTCCAGTGATACGTCGCGCTCGCAACGGTCGGCGTGGAGAGGGCGATCGTGCCGCCTTCGCAGTACGGGCCGGCGTTGTTCGCGGTCGGGGTGGCTGGGATGGCGGTGTTGACGGCGACGCTCGTCGTCCCCGCGGAGGACGTGCAGCCATTGACGGTGACGGTAACGGAGTAGGTGCCGGCGTCGGCGGCGGCGGCGCCGGCCTTCGTCGGATTCTGAAGCGCCGAGGTGAAGCCGTTCGGGCCGCTCCACGCGTACGTCGCGCTCGCGACCGTGGGCGTGGAGAGGTTGATCGTCGCGCCGGCGCAGTACGGGCCGCCGTTCGCGGCCGCCGGCGTCGACGGAACGCTGTTGACGACGACGTCGGTCGAGCCGCCGGCGGAGGTGCAGCCGCCCGTGGTGACGGTGACCCAGTACGTGCCGGAGTCGGCGGCGGCGAGGCTGGCCTTCGTCGGGTTCTGCAGGGCCGAGGTGAAGCCGTTCGGGCCGGTCCAGTGATACGTCGCGCCGGCCACGGTGGCCGTGGAGAGGTTGAGCGTCCCGCCGGGGCAGAGGGGGCCGTTGTTCGACGCGGTGGGCGTTGCCGGCAGCGCGGTCACGGCGACGTTCGTCGTCCCGGCCGGCGAGGTGCAGCCGTTGACGGTGACGGTCACCGAGTAGGCGCCGGCGTCGGCCGCGGTCGAGCCCGAACGCGTCGGATTCTGCAGCGCGGAGGTGAAGCCGTTCGGTCCGGTCCACGCGTACGTCGCGTTCGCGACCGCCGGCGTGGAGAGGGTGATCGTCGCGCCGGCGCAGTACGGGCCGCCGTTCGACGGCGCGGGCGTGGCCGGGGTCGGATTCACCGTCACGGGAAGCGCCGTCGCCGGCGCGCTGGTGCAGTTGTTCGCAGTCGTGGTGACGGTGTAGCTGCCGCTGACGGTGGCGTTGTAGGTCGTGCCGGTGGCGCCGTTGATCGGGCCGCCGTCGCGGTACCACTGGTTGCCGCCGGCGGCGCTCGAGGTCAGCGTGACGCTGCCGCCGGCGCAGAAGGTGGTGGCGCCGCCGGCGCTGATCGTCGGCGTGGCCGGCGGGGTGCAGGTCGGGCAGGCGCCGGGGCCGGCGGTGTTGTCGATGAGGCCGGAGACGGTGCCGGAGAATTGGACGCAGGTGTAGGGGGTGACGAAGGCCGTGTTGACAACGACGACGAAGTCGGAGCTCGCCGGAACGTTAAACGAATACGTCACGGTGCCGTTGACCACGCCGACGACGGCGCTGTCGCCGAGGTAGTTGTTGCAGATCTTTGGATCTCCGTTGCTTGCCGGCGGGGTATACGTGCTGCCGAGATAGGCCGAGCTCGCGATTTCGCTGTTGTTGTTCACCGAGCCGCAGGCGGCATTGATCGTGACGGTGACGCAGGAGGCCACGGCGGCGCTGTTCGTGAACTTGAACGTCTTGTAATAGTAAGAACCGCCGCCGGCGAGCGGGCCGTCGCAGGTCTTGCCGCTGCAAGTACTCGGGGCCCCGTCGCGGTAGAGGCGGTCGGGCTGGGTCAAATCGCTGCTCGTGAGGGAGCTTGTCGGGATGGTCTGGGTGCCGGAGGAATTGCATGTGGGCACGCTGATCGTGACCGTCTTGCTGCCGCCGGTGTAGCTCAGGTTCAGCGTGAAGTTGATCAACGTTCCGCAGACGAAGCTCGACGACGTCTGGAACTTGAAGGGGATGGAGCTGGTGCCGTTGGCATCGATGGGGAGGTTCGGGAAGAAGGAGCTTCCCTGCTTGACGGTGACGCCGGCGGTCGTCGTGGTCAGGGTACCGGTGATGTTCGACTCGTTCGCGCAGCCGGCATTCGTCAGCGTCACGTTGAGGTTCACGCACTCGTTGCGGTTCACGACGCCGTTGTTGTTGCCGTTCACGCTGTCGTCGATGGCGACGGACCTGAACTGGACGTTCGAGGTGCCGGTCATGCAGAAGTCCTGCGTGACGACCTGGCCGACGCCGACGACGGCGGAGACGGTGGCGGGCGAGCCCGACGAGCAGTTTCGGTCCGCCGCGGCCGCGCTCAAGGTGTAGGTGCCGGCCGGCACGGCGATCGTGTAGTGCCCGCTGGCGTCGGTGGCGCCGCTGAAGCCCGCCGTCGTGGAGACGACGACGCCGCTGATGGGCGTGCCGGTCGCGCAGGAGGTGATGGTGCCGCTGATATCGCCCCACGACGTCGGCGTGCACGAGGAGAACTTGAACGCGGCGATGCGCGTGGCCCAGTTGAAGGCGCCGTTCGACGGCTCGTACTCGTTGGTGTACCAGAAGGTGCACTGGTCGATCGGATCGAGGGTCATGGAGCTGTAGTCGCCCCAGCGGTTGTACGAGTACTGGACGCCGCCGCCGGCCTGCATCAGGGTCTCGGTGCCGAGGGTGTTCAGCGGATCGGTGCCGAGACGGCCGTTGATGTAGATGGACGGCTTGGTGGTGTTGCTGGAGCGGCTGTAGCCGAGAGCGATGTTGTGGTCCTTGTCCATCGCGATCGAGCCCATCCAGCGGTAGTCGTTGTCGGGATCGAAGACGCCGGACTGGTAGACGGTCGGCGTCGTCGTGGAGCTGCCGGCGTTGCGGAACTCGAACCACTTGATGGCGCCGTGCCCCGGCGTGCTCGCCGCGCCCGGCACGGTGATGTTGGCGAGGATCGATTCCTGCGGCGGCGTGCCGCCGAAGTTGCGGTACGCCAGGCGGTACATGAAGTGCTGATCGAGGTTGTCGAGGTCGTCGTACCCCACGGCCGGCGGTGGCTGGGGGACGCAATCGCGGCCGTAGCTGTTGTTCACGCACGGCGGGATGCCCCACGAGGCGCTGATCTGGGTTTCGGTGAGGGCGATGGACGGCACCGCTCCCCACGTGACGGCGACGCGCGTGGAGTCGACGAGCGACGTCGACACGGGATCGGGCCCGAGGACGAATTCCGCTTCGCCTGGAGGCGGCGGAACTTCGCTGTCGAGATCGGCCGGGAGGAAGCCGTACTGCGGATTGCCGCCGTATTTCTTGAGGTCGGCGCTGAGCATCCGGGCCGGCTGGCCGTTGATCATCTTGTCGCGCTCGAAGACGTAGACGCGCGCGGCGTTGAAGTAGTAGCCGCTGCTGTCGAAGATGTGCGCGGCCATGTAGTAGCCGTCGGACCAGACGGCGGTGTGGGGGTAGTCGACGAAGTTCGTCGGATCGGTGACGAAGTCATAGAGGTACCACGAGCCGGTGGCATCGCTGGTGACGGAGACGGCCACGCATTGGTGCGAGAAGCCTGGACTGGCGCCGATGGCGAATTGTGAGAGGACCCAGCGCCCGGCGGTGATGTCGTAGCTGACGACGGGATCGCCGTCGTTGTGCGAGGCGCAGACTCCGCCGAGCGGCTGGAAGAGGGTGTTGCCCGCGGCCGGGCCGTAGAGCTTCTTGCCCGTTTTGTCCCAGATGGCGAAGCTGGTGTTGTTCCACTGCACGTACTGCGTGGCGCCGACGCGGCCGTTCGTGTCGGGAGGAACGGCGGCGACGGAGTAGCCCGGAAGGCCGGCGCCGATGCCTTCGAAGCTGATGCCGGAGGAGACAGGCGCGGACTTGATCGGCCCCATGGCCCGCTGCCGGTTGGGCTCAGCCTCGGGCGACAGTGTGTCGGTCGGCCGCGCCGGGCGGACCGGCTCTTTCTTCTCCGAATCCCGCTCGCCGCGGAACGGCGGCGGAATGATCGGCATTTTGTGCAGCGGCGGCGTCCGCACCGGATGGACGGTGGCCACGGGCGGCGGTCCGGTGTACGGCTCGACGTGGAGCGGCGGCGTGCGCACTTCGCGCTCGCGCCCGGCGCCCTCGGGTCCCGCCGTGGCCATTGCTCTAGGCGCCGGATGCAGCGCCTGCCACAGCGCGCTGGCGCAGCGGAGGGACGGCGGCAACGCGCTCTTGTTCGCGTACGCGGCGGCCGGATCGCTCTTCCCAACGGTAGCCTGGGCGACGATTTTCTTCGTCAGCACGCCGCCGCATTCGGGGACGGCGGAGGGTGGCGCCACGGCAAAGGCAGTGCCGGAGAACAGCATCGATACCGTGGCGGCGATGGAGCATCGCCAGAGAGGTGGGTACAGAGATGTCGACATTGTTATTGGACCTGGACGACCGCGCGAATGATCTCTTAATGCCGGGAAGACTGCAACTACCCAAGGGGGTGGTTGCCGATCTCCGAACGTACGGCACGGCGGGCTCGTGCGTCCAAGTCGCGTTCCCTGAGATTCCAAAGGAGGGTCGCGGCCTTCGATCGGAAGCTCGCGACCTTCGCCGGGAGTCTCCGGACATAGGAAGTGAAGATCGGAAGACTCCGTTGGCAGGTACCGAAAACCGTCAGGCAGTCTCGCGATCTTGAAGATGAAGGTCGAGGGCGTCCCGATCGAAGCTCACGGGCTGTGAAACGAGGGTCGAGAGATTCCCGGCGAAGTTCGCGAGCTTGGAAAGGAAGATCGAGAGACTCCCGACCCAAGCGCGCGAGCCTCGAAGGGAAGGTCCCGCTCCTCGGAGCGAAGATCGCGAGCCTCCGAACCGATCGATAGAGCAGAATGAAGCCGGGGACGCCCTTCCGCGAGGAGGGGCTATGAAGAAAGCTGTGCCATGCCGCGGGCTGCCAGGACGGGTGCCAGTGCCGATTCCTTAAGTGTCGAACATCGATGAGAGATCGTAAGAAGCGCGAGCTGATCGATCATCTGGTCATCGGCGGAAAAGTCAACGCCGACGTCCAGACGCAACTCGAGAAAACTCGAGCCCGCGTTGATGATCTTCTGATCGAAACACTCAGGCGCCATCGTGATGATTTAACGCGTGAGGTGTGTGCAACGATCCTTGGAGAACGGCGGAGCCGAAAGGCGATTCCGGCGCTTGTGCGTGCGTTATCTGATCGCTCACCTCACGTACGACTCGATGCGTTGTGGGCGATCGAGAAGGCGGCGGGCCTGAGTGTCGGCGAACTTTCCGGCGCCCTGCTGTTGAATCTGGACGACTGGCCGGAAATTCGTCGACGTGTAGAAAGCTGGTGGCGGACGGTAAAGGACGACTCTTACTTCACGTGATTGCTCCAATGGCCCCGGTCTAACGCAAGGCACGGCGGGCTCGCGCGTCCAACTCCGACACCTCGATTCTCTTCGCGTAGGCGGCAAAGAGCTCGGTCGGTCCGCGCCAGCGCAGGCGGTCGACGTCGTCGAACAGCGGCGCGTCGCTGCGCAGCGTGGCCAGGGTGCGGAAGAGGAGAGCGAGCTCGCGCTGCTCGTTGAGCGTCGCGGCCAGGCGTCCGCTGCCGGCGACGCCGGCGCGCCATTCGGCGGCGTCGGCGGGAATGGCCTCGATGTGCTCGAAGCGCGCCAGCACCGCGGCCGCGGACTTGGCGCCGAAGCCGGCCAGGCCGGGATAGCCGTCGGCGGCGTCGCCGACGAGGGCGAGGTAGTCGGGGATCGACTTCGGCGCGACGCCGAACTTCTCGCGCACGCCGCCGTCGTCGCGCACTTTGCCGCTCTTGCGGTCGACCTGCACGACGCGCTCGGCCACGACGCATTGGGCGAGGTCCTTGTCGGGTGTCCAGATGCAGACCTTCTCCACCGCCGGATTCGCCGCCGCCAGCGCCGCGGCCGAGGCGAGGGCGTCGTCCGCTTCGAGCTCGACCATCGGCCAGACCACGACGCCCATCGCCGTCAGCGCCTCCTCGAGCGGATGGAACTGCGCCCACAGCGCGGCATCGATGCCGGCGCCGGTCTTGTAGCCGTCCCACAGATCGTTGCGGAAGGACTCGATGACGTGGTCGGTGGCCACGCCGATGTGCGTCGCGCCGGTCTCGATCATCTGCAGGACCATCTGCAGCACGCCGCGCACGGCGCCGAACGGCGGGTCGCCCTTCTTCATGCGGCGGATGCCGTAGAAGTGGCGGAAGAGCTCGTAGGTGCCGTCGATGAGATGGACGATCATTTGCCGCTCAACCGGCGCGCGTCCTGAGCTCGGGCTTCGGCGCGTGCGCCAGCGCGGCCGGCAGGCGCACCGCGCAGCACGCTTTCTCGAGCATGGCCCTATCGCGCTGCATCTCCCGCTCCTCGGCGACGATGCCGAGCAGGCAGTCGAGCGTGCGCGCCTGCGCGGCGCCGGCGGGACGGACGAGGCGGTAGTGCATCCACTTCCCTTGCCGGCGCGCGGCCACGACGCCGGCGCGGCGCAGATAGCCGAGGTGGCGGGAGATCTTCGGCTGCGACTCTCCGAGGATCTCGACGAGGTAGCAGACGCAAAGCTCGCCGCCGGCGAGGAGGTTCAGCAGGCGCAGACGAGTCCTGTCGCCGAGGGCCTGCAGCAATGTGACGATGTCGCTCTTCACGGCCCGGAGTATAACGTCCGCATGCGCACGACCATTGCCCTCCTCGCCATCGCCATCGCCGCCGCCGCGTTCGCGCAGGAGAAGGAGCCGATCAACGCCGACCGCCCCGGCATCGCCGACGGCAGCCAGACGATCGGCCGGGGCGTGTTCCAGGCCGAGCTCGGCGGCGAGCGCGATCACTTCACCGACGGCAACGTGCACGTGCTCTCCACGCCGCTGCTGCTGCGCTACGGCCTGACGGCGCCGCTGGAGCTGCGCGTGGAAGGCAACGGCTGGGCGCGCGTGACGGCGCCGGGATTCCGCACATCGGGATGGACGCCGACGTCGATCGGCGCGAAGTTCCATTTCCTCGACAAGCCTTCCCTCGGCCTGATCGCCCGCTGGTTCCCGCCGTCGGGCACGGGCGACTTCAAGTCGGAGCATCCCGCCGCGGACCTCCGCCTCGCCGGCGACATCGATATCAGCGAGGCCTGGTCGCTGAACCCGAACGTCGGCGTGGCCTCGCGCGACGACGGCGACGGCCGCTTCACCGCCGCGCTGGCAGCGCTGACGCTGCAGTACAACCTGTCGAAGAAGGCCAACGTCTTCGTCGACGGCGGCCTGCAGGCGCCGGAGTCGAAGGGCGGCTCGACGGCGCTGCTGCTCGACGCCGGCGCGGTCTGGATCGTCGGAAACAACACGCAGCTGGACATCGAGGCCGGCTGGGGCGCGCGCGGACAGTCGCCGCCGAACGTCTTCGTCGGCGCCGGGATCAGCCGCCGGTTCTGACGTCATAGAGGCGGATCGATTTGCCGACGCGCTCGTACGGCCGGTCCTTGGTCAGCCAGTCATAGCCGCCCTTCGGCGTGGCCGGATCGAGGGCCAGCTCGGTCTCGCTCACGGCGATCCACCCGGTCATCGGCTTGAACGGCTCCGGGGCGCCGTACGCCGGAAAGCCGTGCGTGTTGAGGTGCGCCGTCGCCGAGACGAGCGCGGCGCCACGCTCGATGCGGTGCCGGCGCGCGGCCCTGCCGAGCCGGAGGATGTCCTGCCCCCAGTCGAGATTGCTGTCGACGGCGATGCGCTCCGGATGCCGTCCCGCGAATTCGTTGAACCAGGCCAGGTAGTCGGGATGGGCGAGCTCGACGCCGACGAAGAGCCATGCCATCAGCAGCACCGCCGCGGCGCGCTGCACCTTCGTGCGGCGCCAGAGCTCCATCGCGCCAACCGCGGCGACGACGCAGAGCGGCGGGTAGATCGGGAGGATGTGGCGGATGCCGATGTTGATGTGGCTGGTGAGGACGAAGAGCATCAGAGCCAGCGGCATGAGGACGAATTCGAGGCCGCGCCGCGTCCGGGCGATGACGACGATGCCCGCGATCATCAGCACGAGAAACGGGATGGGCGTTTTGTAAAAGAAGAGGCCGGGGAAGTAGTACCAGAAGCCGCGCTCGGAGTATCGGCCGAGCAGAAACGAGAGCTGGCCGACCTCGTCGTGAATCTTCACCACGCGCAGCCCGGCCCAATAGAGCGGCGCCGGCAGGCGCACGTCCGAGAGCGGCGCGCCGGCGGTGGCGGGGTGGACGCGGCCCATGGTGTCGAAGGTGAAGAAGTAGCCGGCCCACAGCACGACGAAGGCGACGATCAGCGCGATCGCGATCGTCGTCAGGCCGCGCGCGCTGCGCAGCGTCCGCGCCCGCGCGACGAGGAGCGCCGCCGCGCAGAGAGGGAAGAAGGCGAGGAAGGAAAATTTCGAGAGCAGCCCCGCGCCGAGGGCCAGGCCGAGGAGCACGGCGCTGACGGAATCGCGGCGCTCGAGCCAGCGGTCGAAGGCGATGAGGGCGAGCGGCAGCGTGGCCGCGACGGCCATGTCGGTCGTGGCCACGCCGGCGTGGCCGAGGATCGGCGGCAGCGTCGCTAGAAACGCGACGGCGAGGAGGGCCGTGCCGGCGGAGTACGTCCGCCGCGCCCACCACCAGACGCAGAGCATGGCCACGAGAAGGAAAAGGAGATTGCCGCGGCGCGCAAGGCCGAGGTTGTGGACGTAGTGGCCGCGCGTGTAGAGGAGATCGTTGCCGGCGCCGACGATGTCCGCGGCGTACGGCGGCGGGAACTGGGCCATCGGCAGCGCGCAAACGATCCGCGCCAGCGGCGGATGGACGGGGTCGAAGGCGTTGGAGTGCTTGACGAGCCACTCGTAGCCGGCGGCAATGTGCACGGGCTCGTCGATCACCGCCGAGAAGACGTGGTGCGTCGCCGCCACGCGCACGAGCGCGACGACGACGATCGCGGCCAGAACGGCCCCTTCGGCGCGGCGGGACATACCAATCACCTTATCGCGGGATGGAGTACACTATGCGTCCCGTTCCAATCCACAATTCAATTTGTCGTCGGGGAGGTTTCTATGGCCCGGACTTTCGCGTTGTTCCTTTTGGTCGCGCTGCTGCTCGCGCCCGTCCTCTACGCCCAGCCCGACGTCGGCAACGCCGTGCTTCTGGCGACGCACAGCATCCAGGTCGACCGCGACGTCACCGTGACGCGCGGCGATCTCGTGGTGAACAACGCCGGCGGCGTCCTCTCGCTCGACCAGGGCGTGCACACGCCCGGCGGCTTCGCCGTGAAGGCCGACACGGTCCGCATCAGTGCCGGCGCCATCGTCGGCGGCGACGTCCGCAGCAACACGCTGCAGAACGGCGGCACGATCAGCGGCCAGATCCAGACGCCGCTGGCGCTGCCGGTCATCGCGAACCTGCCGGCGCAGGTCGACCGCGCCTCGGGCACGCAGGACGTCGTCGTGGCCAACGGCCAGACGACGGTCCTCGGCACGGGCGACTACGCGAACCTCTCCGTCGGCCGCGACGCCACGCTGCGTCTCCCCGGCGGACCGTACACGTTCGCCTCGATCACCACGGAGCGCGGCGCGTCGATCATCTGGGACGGCCCGGGCGAGGTCGTCGTCAACGGCGCCTTCACGCTCGGCCAGGAGACGACGATCGGCGCCGCTCCCGGCGTCACCACGAAGCACAAGATGTTCTTCGCGCACGGCTCGGTGTCGATCGGCAAGACGGCGACGGTCTCGGCGACGATCTTCGCGCCCGCCGGCACGATCGACGCCGACCAGACGCTCTCGCTCACCGGCTCGCTCGTGGCCCAGGACATCCACATCGCCCGCGGCGCGACGCTGTCGCTGCGCAGCGGCTTCTTCAATCATCCGCCGGTCGCGAACGACCAGACGATCACGGTTCTCAACAAGGACCCGGTGGTGATCACGCTGACGGGCTCCGACGCCGACCTCGATCCGCTGCGCTTCGGCATCGGCGTGCCGCCGACGAACGGGACGCTCGGCCCCGTGCTGCCGTCCGGTCCGACGAGCGCGGTGGTGGTCTACACGCCGCGCGCCGCGCGCGTGGCCGACGTCTTCACGTTCCGCGTGCTCGACTCGGAGAACGTGGCCGCCGAAGGGGTGGTGACGATCAACGAGGGGCTGCCGCTGCCGGGACCGCCGACGACGGTGATGGCGGCGGGGGCGGACGTCGACGTGCCGCCCGGCCGTCCGTCGATTCTGATCCTCAAGGCCATCGGACCTCCGGGGGTGCAGATCACGGTGTCGATCGTGCCGGGCAGCGGTCCGACGTTCGGAACGCTCGGCCCGCTGCAGCAACAGCAGACGAACCCGTTCCGCCCCGCACAGGTGCCGTACGCGCCGAACCCCGGCTTCGTCGGCGAGGATCTGTTCCAGTTCCAGGCCTGTGGCGTCGTCTCCGGAGCGCAGGTGTGCGACACGGCGACGATGCGCATCAACGTGATCGGCCCGGAGACGGGCGGCGAGCTCGCCCCCGACTTCACGGTGGACGCGGTGACCGGCGCTCTGCTGCCGATCACGCTGGCCACGAGCCGCGCTCCCGCGTCGTACCAGATCGTGTCGCTGCCGGCGAACGGCACGCTGTTCGACACGAACGGGGTGGCCATCACGTCGGCGCCCTATGCATTGCCGAGCGGCATCGTCAGCTTCCGCTCCGCCGACAACTTCACCGGCAGCACGAGCTTCACGTACGCCGTGACCTCGGCCGGCCCCCAACCGGTCACCGATTTCGGCACGGTCACGATCAAGGTGGCCCCCGGCCCAGGCTCCGAAACCGGCGGAACGCTGGCCCCCAACCTGACGGTGGCGACGGTCTCCGGAACGCCGTCAACGTTCTCGCTGCTCTCCGCGCCAACCGCGACGTCGTACCGCGTGCTGACGCTGCCCGCAAACGGAACGCTGAAGGACAGCAACGGCACCACGATCACGTCGGTGCCCTATCTCCTGCCAACGCCGACGGTGACGTACAACGCCGCCCCCGGCTTCGCAGGACAGGACGGCTTCACGTACGAGGTCGCGGCCGGACAACAGGTGGACCGAGGGACGGTGACGCTGGTGGTGACGGCGCCGGATAACAACGGGAGGTAGGGAGGCGCGGCCGGTCTCGTACGCTTCCCCGTTTACGATTTCGAGAACGAGCGGAATCCGCGCGCCCGATCAGGTCCCGCTCGAAACAGCAGGAGATCAAGCTTGAGCGGCTCATCCTCGCTGTCGCTGTATCAAATCCGAATGGAAGGGTGGAAAGCTTTGACCGCGCCGACCTGTGAAACGGCTCGTCAGCAATGCGTCACGGTGGACACCCCAAGCACACGCACTTTCACCGGCTTCATTTCACAGCCGTCACCGAGGGCCGCACCTTCGTTTCGGCCCTCGGTGAGGAACATGGCTACAGGTGGTGAACGCTACGCGCGGGCCGAAACACGAAGGCTCCGCTCTCAACGTTCGCTCCGTCGCCTTAATGCATGACCGCCATCAGTGAACCCAGGTACCTCGTCTAAGCGTGAAACCGATTCGTATTCTTCATCACTCTCCTTCCGCATCGACGAGAGCCTGGGGCGGGTGCTTGCACGTCGGCATGGAAAACAGGCAAGAGTGCCTGTCCTCCACTGAGAAGAACTATCAGTTGTGCGTGAAGCTGATCGTGAACGTCTCCCATGACAGAGCGACGGTACGGTCGACCGTGACCGTGCTACCGCCGCCGTTGTTCGCCGAGACGTAATAGCCGTTGATCGACGTGAGCGCCACCGGATCGCCGTTGAAGATCGCGCCGGTGCCGTTCAGCTTGTGCACCGTGAACGTTTCCCACGATTGCGGGGAGAGGCGGTTCGCATTGAGCGTACTACCCGCGCCTCCTCCACCCTCGGCCGCGATCCACTGAGCGTTGCCGGACGCCAAGGACTGAAGCGTCAGCGTATCGCCGTCGCTGAGCTGTGTGTCACCGTTACGGATGAAGACGCTGAATTGCTCATTGGTGCTGGCCGTGGTCGGCTCAGCATTGACATCGGAGCCGCCGCCTCCTCGGGAACTAAGGTAATTGCCGTTCGCCGTCCGCAGTGTGACGGTGTAGTCGCTCAGAGTGGTGTTTGTGAACACCGGGGGATTCTTGACCCAGTCCAGCGCCATCTGCCCGTACACGGAGCGACGGCCGGCACTGAAGAAGTCACAGTACTCAGCTCTGTTTGGGTCCGGATCGGTCGGCACATCGCAGAAGAGGGTGGTGTCAAACTGATCGAATGAGGGCTCGCTCGAGGAAGCATTGGGAGCGTAGCGCTGCACCCATTCTTTGATCGGAAACATTTTCGGTGACGGTGTATTTGCTCCGCAGGGAATATCCGAAGTAACTGTCATCGTGGACATTCCGGTCTGCGGGTCGACCGTCCTGGTGAATCTGCTGCAGTCGGAGCTCCACACGGAGCCGTCAGAGTTGACGTGCGGGAGACTATGGTAGTACAGCTTCTGGACGGCCCCTTTTTCATTGTCATCCAGAAGATTCTGCTCTGTGATGGACGAGTCGGCCACTCTGAGGCCGATCGAGGCCGACGCCAAACTGGTGAAGAGGCCGAGACCGTACGGAATCGAATCGCCGGTGTGGAAACTGATCGGGACGAAGGCGGAATTGGGTGCGAGCAGGTCGGCTAGAGTGCCGCTACAGGGATTGTCTGGCGCGGGGCTCACGCTAGTTTGCCCATTCCAGGCACAGATACTTTGCGCCGAGGTTGACAGTGCATTGCGAATCGCGTCTTGGGAACTAGTCTCGGCGACCCAGGCGTTGGGCAGCCCACGTTTAGCCCGATATGCGGCGACCCATCCGTAACCCATGGCGGCGATGGCATAGTCGTCCATGCAACTGTTCTGGTCCTTGTTCCAGAAATTGTTCCAGCCGCAAAAGTTGTCGATTTTTGCCTGATAGTTGATGCTCTGGATCATGTCGTCGAGCGGTTTGGTGAGTTTGCCGACATTTGCCAGCCGCAGGGCCGTCGCGTGAATCAGAGCGATATCGCCGCCGGACAGCCACCGCCCATACGGGCCGGTCGGTCCGACTGACGGATCGTTGAAATAGGGGTTCCAGCTCGAATCGTGCAACGTCAAATAGATCTTCTTGTAAAGCCCGTCAGCGGCTGCCTGCGTGCACCCGCTCCACGGAGCAGCCTCTTCAAAAAATATTCCGTAATCATTGACATCCGTATTCAGCGACTGGTGAAACAGCGTCGGGTCCCACGTGGGATTGCCTGCGTCCGAACGACACGCCAAGGCACCGCGGGCATAAAAGAGGGCGGTAATCGAGAGTAGTACTACGTAGCGCTTGATCATTGGGGATCTCCTCATTCTGAGATTTTTCGCAAGGAAGCGGACGTGACAGGAACTCGGTGGTGCACGAGAGCGACACTCCCGCCTGGAAGGTACGCCGTCAAGCGGTGCTGTTGTTTGGAGCGGGTTCGGCATGAGGAATGCCGTTCCTACAATGACTGCGACTGGGACAGTAAATCTGCAGCAAAAGGATAGTCAACCTGAGCAATTTGACAACGAGCAGAACAATGAGCTGTGGAGTTAGGACTATCACCTCCTGTTCGATTATCCAAAGAACCTCGACCAGAACGCCACCGCGATGGCCAGCGACCACAACTGCCGACTCAGAGGACTACATCGTCAGACTTACCCGACGGAACGGACCTTCCGCCCTCCACGGAACCGATCGACCAGATCGTCTTCTAGGAGGCGGCCATGCACGTGAAGGCGCGACGCAAGCTTCCGGCGAGCGCGGGATTCTCTGGAGCGGGCGACGGGAATCGAACCCGCGACCTTGAGCTTGGGAAGCTCCGACTCTACCAACTGAGCTACGCCCGCTCGACGTAGGGGGTGGCGATTGTACACCGCTCGGAGCTCGGGCGGGCGGGCGGGGGATTCCCCTACTGCGGGCTGAGCACCGTCGTCAGGAGCTTCACGAACGGGCCCTTCGGGCCGTCGAAGTACGCCGTTGCCTGCATCTGCATCGGCTCGTCCTGGGCCAGCATTCCGCCGCGGGAGGCGCCCCAGGCGGCAATCGCTATGGTCGCGGATGCGTGGGGCTTCACCTCCACGTGCATCGGCGCGCCGTTCGCGCGGAGAAACACCGAGTAATTGCCGACCGTGCGCAGGTCGAGGCGGCGCAGCGTCACCGGCTGGTCCGTCGGATTCGTCAGCGTCACGGCGAACTGCAGGTTCACCGGGCCGGGGAAATAGAGCACGTTCGACGGCGTCGTCAGCGCGAGCTCCAGGCTGACCGGCGGGCCCTCCTCCTTCGACGACGACGCGCACGCGGCCAGCAGCAGCAGCGAGGCCGCGGCCAGTCTCACGAGACGATCGCCGGCTGTCCGGTGACCTGCTCGAGCTCCGCCTCCTCGGCGATCCACTCGGAGGTTCGAAATGCTTTTTCCCATCGCGCCACGACCACCGTAGCAAGACAGTTGCCGATCACGTTCACCGCCGTGCGGGCCATGTCCATCAGCTCGTCCACGCCGAGGATCACCAGCACCCCCTCGGCCGGCAGATGGAACGAGGCCAGCGTGCCGGCCAGGATCACCATCGCTGCACGCGGCACTCCCGCCACGCCCTTCGACGTTAGCATCAGCGTCAGCAGCATGATGATCTGCTGCGTCCACGTGAGGCTGACCCCCGCGGCCTGGGCGACGAAGATCGACGCCAGCGACAGGTACAGCGTCGTCCCGTCGAGGTTGAAGCTGTAGCCCGTCGGGAGGACGAAGCCGACGATGCGCCGCGGCACGCCGAGGCGCTCCATGTTCTCCATCGCCTTCGGCAGCGCCGACTCCGACGACGTCGTGGCGAAGGCGATCGCCGCCGGCGTCTTCACGGCGTTGAAGAAGTCGCGGAGCGGCACGCGGAAGAGCAGCGCCACGGGCAGCAGCACGAAGACGAGGAAGACCACCAGCGCGCCGTAGAGCGTCCCGACGAGCATGCCGAGGTTGAGCAGCACGCGCAGGCCCTGACCCTGCTGCATCGAGTGGCCAATCGTGTTCGCCATGGCCGCGCCGACGCCGACCGGCGCGAACTTCATGATGAACTCGGTGAAGCGGAACATGATGTCGGCGAGCGATTCGCACCAGCGCACCACGTGCTGGGCCTTCTCGCCGATGCTCGTCACCGCCAGCGCAAAGAGCACCGAGAAGACCACGATCTGCAGGACGTCTCCATCGGCCATCGCTTTGAGGATCGACGTCGGCGCGAGGTGCTGCACGATCTCGCCGAACGTCTGCGGCTTCGCCGGCGGGTCGGGCGCGGTCAGCCCCTTGCTCACCGCGTCGGCGGCCTGCGCGGCCTTGAGCGACGCCGTCTTCGCATCGCCCGCCGCGGCCGCCGCGCTCGACTCGGCCGACAGCGTTTTGGCGCGCTCGGCGAGCGTAGCCTTGGTGTCCTCGCGGTGCACGCCGGCGAGCGACACGCCCACGCCCGGCTTGGTGATGTTGACGGCGGCCAGCCCGATGAAGAGCGCGAACGTCGTGACGATCTCGAAGTAGACGAGCGACTTCACGCCGATGCGCCCGACCTGGCGGATGTCGCCCGTGCCGGCGATGCCGATGACGAGCGTGGAGAAGATCAGGGGCGCGATAATGGATTTGATGAGGTTGAGGAAGAGGATCGACAGCGGGCGCACGGCCACGCCCCACTCCGGCGCGATGCGGCCGAGGATCACGCCGGCGATGAGGCCGATGAAGATCTTCGTGGTGAGGGAAACTTTCGGCAGCCTCATGAATGCGCAGTGTAAATGAAACGCGCCGCCGCGATCGGCTTCCTGACCTGGGCGGCGTTCGCCGCGATCTACGACGCCGTCCTCCGCGGCCACATGCCGTACGCGCTGCCCGCCGCGATCGCCGCGGGACTGTTCATGGCCGTCGTCGTCGGCACCTATCGGATCTCGATCGACGATCTGCTCAATGCGCGACGGCTGTCGATCGACGCGATTCCGCGCGACGGCGAGACCGTCGCCGCGACAGGCCCGATCGTCGTCGAGGGCGCGCCGCTGCGGACGCCGTTCTCCCATCGCCCGGCGGCGCTTTACATCTACGATGTCGAGCACGACGTGGGCGGATCGAGCGTCAAGGACTACTCCGGCTTCGCGCTCGCGCCGTCGTACGTCGACGCGTTCCACGGCCCCGTGCGCCTCGCCGGCTTTCCGCGGCTCGAAGGCTTCGAGAAGGCGGCCGCTGCGGACGCACGGACCTACATCGCGGCGACGCATTTCGAGCGCGCCGGCCTCGCCGACGTGCGGCAGATGCTCACCGGCGCCGACGAGCGCGCGCGGAAGGATTGGCAGTTAACCAACAGCGGCGTCACCGGCGAAAGCCGCGCGTTCGAGCAGTTCGTCGAGCCGGGGGAGATCGTTTGCGCGATCGGCCGCTACGAGGATGGCCGCATCGTCACGCCACGGCTCCTGCGCGGCGCACCGAACGACGCGGGCGCGGCACTGCGGTGGAAGGCGAAGCAGCAGTTCATCACCGCGACGGCGATCGCCATTGGCGTGAACAGTTTCGTGTCGCTGCCGTTTTGGCTGCGGACGGAACGAACGAAGCCGGCAACCAAGACGTCGTTCGAGGCCATGTACAAGTACCACGACGCCGTCCGCCGCGGCGACCTCGCCGCCGCGCGGCAGATGGCCGCGAACGGAATCCCCGTCAACGTGCCGGACCTGGAGGGAAAGCGGCCGCTGGCCATCGCCGGCAACGAGGCCACGGCGGCGTGGCTGATCGCGAACGGCGCCGACGTCAACGCCGCCGACGAGCATGGACAGACGGTGCTGATGGAACAGGCCACGTACGGGCACGCCGGCATCGTGAAGATGCTGATCGCCAGGGGAGCGCGCCTCGACGACGTGGAGCCGCGGTGGAAGATGTCGGCGCTCAAGCAGGCGGAGCAGTACGAGCGGATGGACGTCGTCAAGATCCTCCACGACGCCGGCGCGCGCGATGACGCCGTCACCGAGGCGAACGGCAAGGCGCTGGCAGACGGCGATCCGCCCGTGCGCGTGGCCATCGCCTACCTCGATGCCCTCTTCGCGAACGATCCGAAGGCGATGGGCGCGCTGTGGGTGGCCGGCAACCAGTCCTTCGACGAATACGACCTGAAGAAATGGCGCGAGGCCCGGCCGCATCCGGCGCATCTCGTGCGCGGCTTCGCGAACGACGGCGCCGCCACGCTGGAGTTGCGCGGGAAGATGCCCGGCGGCGGCAGCGTCACGTGGCGCTACGGCCTGGCCCGGGTGAACGGCGAATGGAAGCTGCGCGACGAGACGTGGGAGACGCGCTTCAACGGCGTCGAATGAGCGTGGCGATCGCCAGCAACGCGGCGCCGATGCCGGCGTACGTCAGCATGATCGCCGGCGTGGCCTTGCCGTAGAAGCCGGCGAAGTCGAGCGCCGGCGTCGCGCCGCGGTCGTTGATCACGATGTACCAGAAGCTGAGAAAGAGGACGATGAAGGTCTTGGCGTTGCCGCTGATCGTGCCGAGGGCGGTGGCGGCGGCGACGGTGAGCAGCGTACCGGCGAGGCAGGCGGGGCTGAGCGCGTGCCGCAGCACGAAGGCGATGGCAATGATCGCGGTCGACATGAATTTCCAGGCCACGAAGTGCTCGCGCAGCCGCGGCGCAGCGTAGAGCAGCGTCGTCGTGTTCGCGCCGGCGTCGCGCGAGGCAATGTCGGCGATGGAGACGGCCATCGCCAGGAACGCGATCGGAAGCGGCAATGCGATCGAGACGACCGCTGCGATCGCGATCGGCGGCAGCAGCGCGACTGTGAGCTGCGCGTCCGCGACCGCAGCCAGCGGCAGCGAGCGCGCCGCCGGCATCGTCATGAGCGGGCGTGCGATCGGCTTGAGCAGGGCGTTGAGGCGCGCCAGCCAGCGCCGCTCCGCCTTCGCGGCCACGCGCACGCGCGCCGGATCGAAGCGGTGGAACGACGCCCGCGCCAGCAGGAGCAGCGGCAGCGGGACGAGCATCGAGACGAGCCGCTGCGCCAGGAATCCGTGGCCGATCGAAAGGCCGGGATAGACGAGCGGCGGCTTGTGCGCATCAAAGGCGCTGGCGCCGATGGAGATCGACTTCGTGTGCAGCATGGCCATGTTCTGGGCGATGACCGTGGCCATGCCCGAGGGATCGAAGTACGCGCCCCAGTTCAAGCCGTTCATCACCGCCGCCGTCGCCAGCGCCATCGACATCATGAAAACGAAGAAGTACGCCACGTCGCCGAAGCGCCCGGAGAGCCACGGAACGCATTCGAAGAGGATCGCCAGCGCGGAGACGAAGAGGATCGGCGGCGGCGCGAGGAGGAGATATTGTTTGATGAACGTCAATGGCTCGAGCGGCGCCTCGCCGCGCACGACGACCATGGCCATCGACACGAGCATGAAGCCGCAGAAGAAGGTGGACAGGAAGAGCGCGTTGCCGAGGAACTTGCCGGCGATGTACTCGCCGCTGTGCAGCGGCGTGGCGGCGATGATCGCGCCGACGCGCGACTGGGCGTCGCGGCGCACGGCGTTCGAGACGACGTAGAAGCCGGCCAGGCCGATGAAGAGCGTGCCGAGGAGCGCGGTGGCCATGGCGATGGCCGCGGAGTTGTAGAGCACGCGGGAGTGGTTGATCTGCATCAGCGCGCGCCCGGTCGACGGGTCGGGCACCCAGAGATAGGCGATGCCGCTGAGGAGCAGGAAGACGACGACGGTCGACGTCCGGCGAAAGCGGATGCGGGCGTCCGCGACGGCGATGGCGGCGATGCGGTTCATGCGCGCCTCATCACGCGCAGGTAGGCGTCCTCGAGGCGCGTGCACTCGGTCTGCGCCAGCAGCTCCTCGGGCGCGGCCAGGGCGACGACGCGGCCCTCGCGCATGATGGCGATTTGCGTGGCGATCGACTCGACGTCGCTGACGATGTGCGTGGAGAGGATGACGAGCTTGCCCATGCCGACCTCGGAGAGGACGTTGCGGAAGCGCACGCGCTCCTCGGGGTCGAGGCCCGCGGTCGGCTCGTCGACGATGACGAGGTCGGGCTCGTTGATCAGCGCCTGGGCGATGCCGAGGCGCTGCTTCATGCCGCCGGAGAAACCGCCGACGGGACGCCGGGCCACGCTGTGGAGATTGACCGCCTCGAGCATGGCGGCGACGCGGGCGCGGTCGCGCACGCCCTTGAGCGCGGCGATGTATCCGAGGAACTCCTCGGGGGTGAGGTTGTCGTAGACGCCGAAGTCCTGCGGCAGATAGCCGAGGCGGGCGCGGAGGGCGTCGGGATTTTTGGCGAGGTCGACGCCGCGCCAGAGGATCCGGCCCGAAGTGGGGCGCGTGATCGTGGCGATCATCTGCATCAGCGTCGTCTTCCCCGCACCATTGGGACCGAGCAGGCCGAGGACGCCGCCGGTGAGCTCGAGGGAGAGATCGCGCACGCCGTAGTTGCCGGCGCGGTATTGCTTGGAGACGTTCTCGAGCGCGAGCATGACTGGGAGCGCCGGCGTCCGCGCCGGCTGGCTCGCGGGCGTCCCCGCCCGCCCGCGGCGAGACGCCGCGTAGCCAGCCGCCGCGACGGCGGCGCTCCTAACTCCTCCCCGGAATCCGCGCTCCCGGCTCCGGCGGCGTGCGCACCTGCGAGCGCCGGCCGGCCGCGTCGACGGCGCGCACGCCGATGATGGCGTTGTCGATGGTGACGTCGGGAATCGTGGCCGTCGCCACTTTCCCGACCGGCAGCACCTTCTCCCACTCGTCCGCGGTCGTGTCGCGGATGACGATCTCGTAGTGGTCGGCGTCGTCCGCGGCGTCCCACGACATCGTCGTGTCCTTCTGCCCGGCCTTGATCAAGACCTTCACGTTCTTCGGCGCCGCCGGGCCGCACGCGCCGGTCACGAGGGCGATGGCATTGACCTCGGCCACGACGCGCATGTAGTCGCCGGAGACGAACTCCGGCAGGTCGCCGTACTGCACGCCGTTCTCGAGGCGCACGTTCTGGTGCTGATGCCGGTAGTCCTCGTTGCCCTCGGTGAAGCGGACGGCGGCGAAGCCCTTCTCGAAGAACGGGCGATGGTCGCCGCCGCGCGCGTAACGGTCGAGGCGATAGACCAGCTTCGCGTGCGCGCTCGGGAGCCACTGGCGCACGCCGTCGCGGATGAAGCGCGCCCAGTGCCGCGACGACGACTCCGCGTTGGGCGTCTCGTTCGCGGAGAAGATGCGCACGGTGCGGTTGTCGATCGCGCCGTTGCTGCCGCTGATGCCGCCGACGATGTCGTTGGTGATGTCGCCCTCGATGTTCCACTTCTGCGCCGCCGCTTCGTCCGCGAGTCCCTGCGAGCCGTAGAGGCCTTGCTCCTCGCCGGAGACCGCGGCGAGGACGATCGTGGCCTTGGCCGGATGCTGGGAGAGGACGCGCGCGAGCTCGAGGATGACGGCGGTGCCGGAGGCGTCGTCGTCCGCGCCGGGCGCGGGGCCGGTGATGTCTTTCTGGTCGCCGTTGACGGAGTCGTAGTGCCCGGTGGCGACGTAGATGCGGTCGGGATCGGACGTTCCTTTGATCGTGGCGACGACGTCGACGAACTCGACCGGCTGGTTGTTCGTGCGCGGGCCGCTGTGCGTCGACGACTGCAGGCGCACGGTGACGCCCGGAATCTTCGACAGCTCGTCGAAGATCCACGCCCGGGCCTCGGCGTTCTTCGGCGAGAGCGAATGCCGCGTGCCGAAGGAGACGAGCTTCTCCACGGTGGCTTTCATGCGGTTGCCGTCGAGCTGGGGAAGGATCTTGTCGAGATCGCACTGGGCGTGCGCGGCGGCGGCGAGCGTTAGGCAGAGGACGAGCGGAAGTGCGCGCATGGCGCGCTACTCTAATCCTTCTTGATCGGAATCCGCGGCACCGCGGCCGGCGGCACCACGATCGCGGTGCGCCGTCCCTTCTGGATCGGCAGCTTCGTGTAGACCTGCGTCGAGAGGATCGAGGCGTGGCCGAGGATCTCCTGCACTTCGCGGATGTCGGTGCCGGAGGAGACCAGCATCGCCGCCATCGTGTGGCGCAGGGCGTGCGGGGTGATGTGGCGCTTGATCTCGGCGAGGCGCACGTGCTTCTTGAAGATGTTCTCGATCGAGTAGATGGTCAGGCGCGTGCCGGCGCGGCCGACGAAGAGCGCCTGCGTCTCCAGCTCGCGCTCGGCGCGGAGGTCGAGGTACGTCCGCAGGCCGTCGGCCAGCTCGCTCGAGGCCATCGCCACCTCGCGGCCGCGTGTGGCCCGGCCGGTGATGTGGATCTGGCGCGACAGCAGGTCGACGTCGCCGAGGTTCAGGGCCACCAGCTCGCCGATGCGGATGCCGGTCGAGAAGAGCAGCTCCAGGATCACGTCGTCGCGCACGGCGCAGAAGAAGCGGTTGCGGCCGCCGGGCGAGGCGTCGCGCTCCGCGCTGAGCGCGCCGATCTGCTCCTTCGGCGCGGCCAGGAGCGATTTGACTTCGCGGTTCGACAGCACCGTCGGCACGCGGCTCTCCACGGGGCGCTTGATCTTCAGCCGCCGCGCCGGCGACTCCGTGACCACGCCCGACTCCTCCAGATAACGGAAGAACACCTTCAGCGCGGCGACCTTGCGGCGGATCGACGTGTCGCGATACGGGCCGGTGCCGAGCTTGTCGAGCCACGTCTCGAGGTGCTCGGGAGTGATGTCGACCATGTTCGCGCCGTCGACGTGCACGTGGAACTGCGTGAGGTCCGACTGGTACGCGCGCAGCGTCCGGTCCGACAGGTTGCGTACTGCCTGGCCGTGCTGGAGAAAGTCGGCAATCGCCTGCTGCACGTTCATGTCGTCACACTCACAAGTTCACGAAAGTTTTGCTGGGGGGACAGGAAAGAAGTCTATTTGCACTCACTACTTTGTCAAGAATTATTTGTCTTCCGGCGTATGCTGTAAAAGCATTTGACGGAAGCGCTTAGCCCGATGCGCGGACAAAAACTCTTCGTGCGCCCGATCGAGGCGGCGGACCGCGAGGCCATCCGCCTCTTCCTCGCCAGCCACGGCGCGTCACACGCGCCTGTGCCATCCTGTGGGCTCATCGGAAAACTTCTCGGCGACATCGTGGCGGTCTTGTCGATGGAGATCACGCGCGACGCCGTGCGCGTCGAGGACTTGGTGGTGGCGAAGGATTTGCGAAGGAAGCGCATCGGCCGGGGCATGCTCGCCGAGCTCGACGCGCTGGCGGCCAAGATCGACAAGGATTGGCTCATCGCCCGCGATGATCACGAGTTCCTGCGACGCGTGGGCTTCGACGGGAGCGACGTTTTGAGGCGGAGGGTTGGGCGATGAGCGAATGCAGAATGCAGAATGCAGAATGCAGAATTCGCCGGCGGAAGCTCTGGTCATTCTGCATTCTGCATTCTGCATTCTGCATTCTCGTCGCCTGCTCGAAAACGACCCCTGCGCCGGCTCCCCCGCCCGTCCCCCTCCCCACGCCCGCCACCGCCCCCGCGCCCGCCCCCGCCCCACCGCCCGCCCCCGCGACGCCGCGCGACCTCGCCCGCGCCGCCCTGGCCATGAAAGGCGACGACGCGGTCAAGGCGCTGGCGGCGGCCGCCGACGCCGACCCCATCGTCGCGCCGTGGCTGCGCCTGCGCATCGCCGCGCTCACGAAGAACAACGACGAAGCGATTGCCGCGTTGAAGACGATCATCCAGCAGACGCCGGCCAGCAGCGCCGCGACGACCGCGCGCATCCGCCTGGCCGCGCTCGTCCCCGAGGCCTACGCCGACACCGCCGCCATCCCCATCGACGGCTTCACCGAGGAAGAATTCGTCAATCTGGCGAAGACGAGAAACGACGTCGCCACGGCCATCCGCATGCGCCTCCTCACCGAATTCCCGCAGGGGCGACACACCGAGGAGACGTACGGACTGCTCGCGAAGGCGACGCCGTCGCCGCTCGACACCCTCGGCTTCGACGACTCGCTGCGCATCGCCAACCAGCTCGCCGGCCGCGACCGCTACGACCAGGCCCTCGACATGTTCAAGCGCATCGCCCAGCGCTTTCCGAGCGCGAGCGCGCAGGCCGCCTATCGGGCCGCGCGCGTCCGGGCCCTCTTCCACTCCCGGCACTACAGCGACCTCCTCGCCGACACCGCGAACGTCAACGATCCGTCGCTCCTTTTCCTGCGCGCGCGCGCCGCGTGGCGCGTCGGGCAGAACGACGAGTTCCTCCGCGGCGTGGCCCAGCTGATCCGAAGCTTCCCCGACTCGAAGGAAGCGTCCGACGCGCTCGTGCTCCGCTCGAAGTTCTACACCAGCGACGAGCCGCGCCTCGACCTCGCCGCGCGCGATCTCGAGCAGGCCATCGACGACAACAACCTCGGCAACGACGGCGAGAACCTCTGGGCCCTCGGCTGGACCTACTTCCTCGCCAAGCGCACCGACGATGCCCTGCGCACCTTCGACCGCTACCAGCAGCGCTTCCCCGACGGCGACTACCTCAGCAACTCCCTCTTCTGGGCCGGCAAGATCTACGACCGCCTCGGCAACCGCGCCAAACGCGACGCCAAGTGGCACGAGCTCGAGTCGAAGTACCCGTACGGATACTTCAGCTACCGCGCCCGCGAGCTCGCCGGCGAGGCCCCCACCGCGCCGTCGGAGATCGCCAACGGCAACGTCTTCCCCGACGTCGACGCCCTCATCGCCTCGGCCAACGATCCGCGCCTCGACGCCGTGCGCGAGCTGGCGGCGCTCGGCCTCTATCCCGACGCCACCGCGGAGATGAAGCGCCTCGCCGCCGCCTATCCGACGAACGCCGGCCTCGCCTACATGCTCGCCGGCCTCTACCTGCAAGCGGGCGATCCCTTCGCCGCGAACGGCGTCCTGCAGAAACGCTTCCGCGACTTCATCCGCCACGGCGGCTCGGGCGTGCCGCACCGCTTCTGGGAGATCCTCTATCCGCTCGCCTACTGGGACACGATCAAGGCCGAGGCGGCCAAGCGGCAGCTCGATCCGTACCTCATCGCCTCCATCATCCGCCAGGAGAGCGGCTTCGAGCCGTCGACGGTGTCGAACGCCGGCGCCGTCGGGGTCATGCAGATCATGCCCGCCGAGGCCGCGCGCATCGCCGGCGACGCCGGCATCCCCGCACCCACCCGCGAGCAGCTCTTCGATCCCGCCACGAACATCGCCGTCGGCGCCGCCGAATTCGCCCAGAAGCTCGGGCGGATGAACGGCAATCCGGCCCTCGCCATCGCGGCCTACAACGCGGGCGAGGACGCCGTTGGCAAATGGATTGCTCAAACGCCCGTCGATGACTTCGACTTATTCATAGAATCGATTCCCTACGCCGAGACGAGGCTCTACGTTAAGACCGTAACCCGGAACCGATTTGAGTACCGGCGGATCTATGAAAACTCAGGAAGTTATTTGCAGAAATCGCAACATTAATACTGTTCTCGGCATCGTCCTCCTCCTCCTGACCACCACGGCCAGCGCGACCAACCAGCTCGTGCTCAGCCGCGACGCGAGCCCCGGCGGCGGCGAGTACAAAGGCCTCGTCACCCTGACCGCCGTCCCCGGCTTCGAGGCCGCGCGCGTCACGATCACCGTCGACGGCGAGAAAATCGCCGAGGCCCTGCCGTCGCCGTACCGCGTCGCCGTCGACTTCGGGCCGGCCGCGGTGCAGCACCGCATCGTCGTCACGGCGCTGACGCCCGACCGCAAGCGCGTGCAATGGTCGCAGACGATCAACAAGGGACACCTGCCGCTCACGGTGAAGCTCAACGCCGTCGACGTGGCCGACCGCGTGTTCGAAGCGAAGGTGACGGCGCCCGACGAGAACCCCATCGTCGCCGTCGAGCTGTGGGACAACGGCCTGAAGATCGCCTCGCTCACCGATCCGCCGTACCGCTTCATCGTCCCGCCCGAGCACTTCATGCATCAATTCGTGCAGGTGACGGCGAAGACGAAGTCGGGCGAGGAGGCCGCCGACTTCTGGGCGCCCGGCGGCGACGCGCACGTGGAGAACGTCGACGTGCGCACCGTGCCGCTGTACGTCTCCGTGGTCGACCATACCGGCGCGACGCGCACCGACGTCGACAAGGCCCTCTTCAAAGTCATCGACAACGGCAAAGAGGGACAGATCCTGGAATTCGGCAAGGCCTTCAATCAGCCGATCTCCATCGCCCTCCTCCTCGACGCCTCGGCCAGCATGACGTACGCGATGCCGGAGGCCCAGAAGGCCGCCATCTCCTTCGTGAGGCGGACGCTGAAGCCGGGCGACCGCTGCACGGTGTTCTCCGTGCGCGACACGCCCCGCCGCGAGGTGCCCCTGACCTCGGACCGCGACGCGATCGAGAAGGCCATCCAGTCGATCCGCGCCGCCGGCCGGACGTCGCTCTACGACGCGATCTCCAGCGCCATCCGGGAGATGAAGGACGAGAAGTACCGCCGGGCCATCGTGGTGCTCACCGACGGCGGCGACAACACGTCGATGATGTCGTTCGACGAGATCGACAGCATGACCAAGGAGTCGGGCATCCCGATCTACTTCATCGCCTACGACAGCGGCGAGCCGACGGAGCTGCAGGACCTCAACCGCCTGACGTACCTGTCCGGCGAGACCGGCGGCTTCCTGGTGACGGCCTCGGAGAGCAACCTCGGCGCGAAGTACGGCGACATCGAGCGCGACCTGCGCGGGCAGTACGCCATCCTGTACAAGATCGTCGACTACGCCAAGCACAACCAGTGGCGGCGGGTGCGGGTGGAGATGAACTCGCCCCGGCTGACGGCGCGGACGATCAACGGCTACTTCGCGCCGTAGCGAGCAGATAAGATCCGTCGGGCGTGCCGCTCGTCTCTCAACTCCGCTCACTCCTCGCGAAAAGTGCGCCGTTCCGCTCGATCGTCGAGCCGGAAGGCCGCGTCGCCGTGACCGGCGCCTCGGTCGAGGCGCGCGCGCTGATGCTGGCAACGATGGAGACCCGCATCGCCATCATCGTCCCCGGCGACGCCGCGATCGACGACTTCGAGTCCGCGCTGCGCCTCTTCCACCGCGAGCCGCGCTGCGTGGCGTCGTATCCGTCGCCGTCACTCTCGCCGTACCAGGACGTGGCGCCGTCGCTGGGAGTGATGCGCGAGGAGATCAACGTCCTCGGCCGGCTCGTCGCCGAACGCGTCGACGTCCTCATCGTCCCCGTCCGCGCGCTTTTCACGCGCCTCCCGAGCCCCGAGGACTTCGCGAACCGCACCGTCCGTCTCGCCGAGGGCGACGACATCGACGTCCGCGCCCTCCTGGAGCGGCTCGTGGAGAACGGCTTCGTCCGCACCGACCTCGTCGGCGAGGCCGGCGAGCTCGCCTTCCGCGGCGGCATCCTCGACCTCTTCCCGCCCAACACCGCCAAGCCGCTGCGCGTCGAGCTCTTCGGCGACACCATCGACTCCCTGCGCTGGTTCGACGTCGAGACCCAGCGCTCCGAGGAGCCCTCGGGCGCCGTGCACGTCCTGCCGATGACGCACTTCCCGGTCACGCGCGAGACGCGGCAGAAGCTCGCCAAGCGTCTCTCGCTCGACTTCATGGACCCGCTCTTCAAACGCGACGTCGCCGAGCGCATCGACCGCCTCGCGGAGAACGGCACCTTCCCCGGCATCGAGCACTACCTCCCCGCGGCCATCGAGACCGCGTCGTTCCTCGACATCCTCAAAGACTTCACCGTCGCCCTCGTCGAGCCCGACGAGATCACCACCAGCGTGGCCCGCTTCGAGTCGCTGCTGCGCAACGAGTACGAGGCCGCGGCGGAGAAAGGGCGCGCCGCCTACGCGCCGGAGCGCATCACCACCTCGGGTGTCGACGTCCTGAACTTCGTCGGCGCGGCCACGCTGTCGTTCGCCGACGTCCACATCGCCGCCGCCGGCACGCGCGAGATCCGCGTCCACGCCCCCTCGGTCGACCGCTACACGAACCGCCTGACGGAGTTTGCCACCGATCTGCGCCAGAAGCGGGATCGCAAGCAGGTCTTCTTCGCCGCCACGAAGGGCGGGCGGGAAAAAGTCGAGCGCCTCCTGCGCGAATTCGACGTCCCCTTCGCCGCCGACGCCGAAACGCTGCGCGACGAGATCGTCATCGCCAACGGCGCGCTGGCGCGCGGCTTCGAGTTCGAGGACATCAACGTCGCCGTCTACTCCGAATGGGACCTCTTCGAGCCGCCGACGTCGACGCGCATCGGCGGCAAGAAGCGCGCGAGCGAGGCCTTCGTCACCGACCTGCGCGACCTCAAGGTCGGCGACTACATCGTCCACGTCGATCACGGCGTCGGCCGCTTCCTCGGACTGCAGCGCATCCCGTTCGGCGCGACGGAGCGCGAGGTCATGGAGATCGAGTACTCCGGCGGCGGCAAGCTGCTGATGCCGATGGAGTCGCTGAACCTGATCCAGAAGTACTCCGGCGGCGCCGACTCGCTGCCGCGCCTCGACAAGCTCGGCGGCACGACGTGGGCGCGCACGAAGGCCTCGGTCAAGAAAGCGATGCGCGACATGGCCGACGAGCTGCTCAAGCTCTACGCCACGCGCCAGATGGTGCAGGGCCACGCCTTTTCGAAGGACTCGCCGTGGCAGTTCGAGTTCGAGGAGGCCTTCGAGTTCGACGAGACCGAGGACCAGATGAGCGCCATCGACGACGTCAAAGCGGACATGGAGTCGCGCAAGCCGATGGACCGGCTGCTCTGCGGCGACGTCGGCTACGGCAAGACCGAGGTGGCCATGCGCGCGGCCTTCAAGTCCGTCATGGACGGGAAGCAGGTGGCCGTCCTGGCGCCGACGACGATCCTGGCCTTCCAGCACCACCGCACCTTCCTGCGGCGCTTCGCCTCCTTCCCGGTGATGATGGAGCTCCTCACGCGCTACTACTCGCCGAAGGAGCAGAAGGAGATCGTGAAGAAGCTCGAGTCGGGCGAGATCGACGTCGTCATCGGCACGCACCGGCTCCTGTCGAAGGACATCGCCTTCAAGGACCTCGGCCTGCTGGTCATCGACGAGGAGCAGCGCTTCGGCGTCGGGCAGAAGGAGCGCCTAAAGCAGCTCAAGAAAGCGATCGACGTCGTGGCCATGTCGGCGACGCCGATCCCGCGCACGCTGCACATGTCCATGGTCGGCATCCGCGACATTTCCGTGATCGAGACGCCGCCGAAGGACCGCCTGGCCATTCAGACGAACGTCGTGCCGTTTTCCGACGACTTCATCCGCGAGGCCATCGAGTTCGAGACCGGGCGCGGCGGGCAGGTCTTCTTCGTCCACAACCGCGTGGAGTCGATCTACGCGATGAAGGAGTTCCTGGAGCGGCTCGTGCCGGCGCTGCGCGTCATCGTCGGGCATGGGCAGATGGACGAGCGCGAGCTGGAGAAGGCCATGTTGGCGTTCATCGACCGCAAGTACGACGTGCTGCTAGCCACGACCATCATCGAAAATGGTATCGATATTCCTGCATGTAATACGATCCTGATAAATCATGCGGAACGTTTCGGCCTCTCGCAGCTCTACCAGCTCCGCGGCCGCGTCGGACGCAGCGACCGCCTGGCCTTCTGCTATCTGCTGGTGCCGAGCGACCGCATCCTGACCTCCGACGCCCGCAAGCGCCTGGCCGCCATCCAGGAGTTCTCCGACCTCGGCGCGGGCTTCCGCATCGCCGCCAAGGACCTCGAGATCCGCGGCGCCGGCAACATCCTCGGCGGCGAGCAGTCGGGCCAGATCGCCGCCGTCGGCTTCGAGATGTACACGAAGCTGCTCGAGGAGACGATCCGCGAGCTGAAGGGCGAGAAGATCGAGGAGGAGGTGCAGACGTCGATGAACCTCGGCGTCGACATCTACATCCCCAGAGACTACGTCGGCGACGAGAACCTGCGCATGGTCTTCTACAAGAAGATCGCCTCCGCCTCGACGGACCAGCGCCTCGACGACATCCGCAACGAGATGCGCGACCGCTTCGGCGCCCTGCCCGCGAACGTCGAGAACCTCATCCGCTTCGTGCAGGTGAAGCGCTTCGCGCAGCAGCTCGGCGTGTTGTCGATCGTCCGCGAGGGCGGCCGCGGCGTGATGAAGATGACGCAGGCGGCGCGGGTCGACCCGAACAAGCTGCTGGAGATGATCGCCGAGGACCCGCAGGTGAAGTTCACCCCGACCGGCGTGCTGTCGTTCCCGCTGCGCGCGCACGGCGCCGAGGTGATCGCGCACATCGAGGAGCTGCTGCAAAGGATCAGCGCAGCGTGAAGGAGCTCATGAAACGGGCGCGCTGCGCGGCGCGTAGTCGTCGACGGTGGCGATGAAGCCAAGCTGGTAGAGCCGCTTGCCGACGGCGAAGGCGCGCACGGTGACGCGGTACTTCTCCGAGGTGAAGTCGACAATCTGCGCCGGATAGCCGTAGAGCTCCGTCTGTTTCCTGCTGAGGACGAGCGGCGCTTTCCACGAGCGGAGAACGCCGTCGGTCGCGCCGTCGAGCGAGATTCGCGTCTTTTCGTCGTAGTCGGAGGTCGAGACCATGTACGCGCTCTTGGCGAGGTCGACGGTGTACGTCGCGTATTGCACCGGCCGGCCGTTATTCGCCGTGAGCGTCTGCATCTTGTACGCGGCCTGTCCCGGCATGGAGACGGAGAACGTGCCGTCGCGCGCGTCGAGGCGCTGCCAGCGCAGCGGCGGCGGCCCGCCGCCCTGCGCGTAAGCCGACGCCGCCGCCACGAGGAGCGCCGCCGCGATCGCCGTTCTCATGATTGAATGATGATAATGCCGAACGCCGACGACCGCCCGCCCGCGCCGCCCGATCGCGAGCGCGACGCGCGCGAGCTCTTCCCGCTCGACATGACCCCCGAGGAGTACGCGGCGCGGCATGGGCACGATTGGTATTGCTTCTCGTTCGACGACTACCGCTACTCCGACCCGGCGCTCGACCGCTGGATTCAGCGGCTGGGAGACATCCTCCGCAAGACCCCTAGCCCCGCTTGCGGGGAGAGGGTGCCGCGAAGCGCCGGGTGAGGGGCGCACGCTTCCCGATGGCGCCTCGTCAACCGAGTGCCGCCGCCACCGCCACATCAATCGAACATTCGGCGACGCCCGCCGCAGCCACGTCCGCGTCGAGCTGCGGGCGCTCCGCCGGCGGCGCGGGGGCACCGAGGTGTCTCCGCAACGCGGCGGCGGCGCCGAGGAGGCGCGGTTCGCGGCAAAGTCCGCCGAGGGCTTCGAGCACGCTGGCGGTGCGCCAGCGGTCGCCGAGCTCCCAGTGCATGCGCAGGCTGTCGCGGAGCACGCCGGCGGCACTGCTGTCGTTGCGCGCGCGGAGCACGAGGCCGAGGAGGTTCAGCGACCAGGCGATGCCCTCGCGGAACGCGGCGGCGCGCGACCACGCCAGGCATTCGTCGATCCGCGCCTCGGCCTCGGCGTGCTGGCCGGAGTAGAACAGCGCCGCGGCGAGATTCAGCAGCGACCAGGCCACGCCGTCGACGTCGTGCCGGCCACGGAAGAGCTGCAGTGTCCCTTCGGCGAGCTCGATCGTGCGGGCGAAGTCGCCCTTCAGCCAGGAGGCGAAGGCGATGTAGTTCAGCGACCGGCCGGCGTTCGCCACGTCCTCGAGCTCTTCCCACAACGTGCGCGACAGGTGGTACAGATCGATGGCGTGGTCGTACTCGGTGCGCTCGCGCGCGATGCTGCCGCGGAACTGCAGCGACTGGGCGAGGCTCATCGGATCGCCGTGCGCGCGCGCCAGCACGATCGCGCCGTCGAGCAGCGCCGTGGCCTCGTCGTAGTCGCATTGCAGAAACGCCAGCGCACCCGCGCCGGTCATGACCTTCGGGCGGACCGGCACCTCCGCGCCGCCCGGAACGGCGAGCACCTGCTCGAGCCAGCGCCGCCCCTCGTTGTAGAAGCCGCGCAGGTACCACGACCACCAGAGCGACGCGCCGAGGCGGAGGGCCAGCTCGGCGTCGCCGGCGGCGAGCGCCGACTCCAGCGCGGTGCGGAAGTTGTCGCCGTCGACCGCGAGCAAGTCCGTCTGCAGCTCGTTCTCCTCGGCCAGCCCGGCCATCACGCGGGCGTGCTCGAGCTGCACGTGCGCGCGCCGCTCGGCGAGGCTTTCCAGGCCGTACTCGCGGATCGTCTCCAGCATGGTGAAGCGCGGCGAGTCGTCGCGCCCAGCGGGATCGCGGCGGAGAAAGGCCTTGTCGAGCAGCGACGAGATCCCATCGAACACGTCGTCGCCGGCGAGCCGTTCCGCCGCTTCCAGCGAAAAGCCGCCGCGGAACACCGACAGCGTCGCGAACAGCGCCTTCTCCGCGTCGTCGAGGAGGTTGTAGCCCCAGGAGATCGCGGCGCGCATGGTCTGGTGCCGCCGCGGAAGATCTTGCGCGCCGCCCGAGAGCAGCTTGAAGCGGCTGCCGACGCGCGCCAGCATGGCCCGCGGCGGGAGGAGCTTCACGCGCGCGGCGGCGAGCTCGATGGCCAGAGGCAGGCCGTCGAGGCGGACGCAGATCTCGGCGATCGCGCGCGCATCGTCGGCCGTGAGAACGAAGTCGCTCTTCACGGCCGTGGCCCGCTCGACGAAGAGCGCCACCGCGGCGTACTCGGTCAGCGCCTCCGGCGCCAGCGGCAGGTCGAGCGGCGGCAGCGTCAGCGGCGGTACGGCGTACTCGCGCTCGCCGCGGAGGTGCAGCGGCGAGCGGCTGGTGACGAGCGCTTTCACGCGCAGCGCGGCGATGAGGAGCTCGGCAATCACGGGCGCGGCCTCGAGCACCTGCTCGAAGTTGTCGAGGACGAGCAGCATCTTGCGCTCGCGCAGCGCACTCTTCACGGCGTCGAGGAGCACGCCGCCCTCGTGCACGCCGAGGACGGTGGCGATCTCGGAGAGCACGAGGCGGGCGTCGAGGATCGGACCGAGCGAGACCCACCAGACGCCGCCGTCGAAGTCGCGCACCAACTCCGCGGCCACGTCGCGGCTCAAGCGCGTCTTCCCCGTGCCGCCCGGGCCGGTGAGCGTGACGATGCGCACGTCGTCGCGGCGGAGCAGGCTCACGACGTCGTTGCGCTCGGCGTCGCGCCCGAGGAGCGGCGTGAGCGGGTGCGGGAGATTCGACGGCGGCGGAACGTGGAGGTCGAGCTTCTCCGTCGCCGCGGTGCGCGAGGCCTCGGTGCCGACGACCGCCGCGGCGTCGCGCTCGAGATCGCTGCGCAGTTGCAGCAGATCGTCGTGCAGGGCGCGCGCGCCGCCGTAGCGCAGCTCGCGGTCCTTCTCCAGCGCGCGCTGCACGATCGCGGCGAGGCGCGGCGGCACGGGCGCGCCGCTCCGGCGCGTCAGCGGCGGCAGCTCGGCCTGGAGGATGTTCGTGGCCACGTCGGGCGCGCTCGTGCCGTCGAACGGCAGGCGCTCGCTGATCAGCTCGTACAGCACGACGCCGCTGCTCCAGATGTCGCAGCGCGAGTCGAGCTCGGAGCCACGGAGCTGCTCGGGCGACATGTAGTAAACCGTGCCCCGCAGCGATCCGCTGCCGCGCGCGCGCCGCGCCGCGGGGAGGCGCGCCAGGCCGAAGTCGAGCACCTTCACGTAGCCGTCGGCTCGCAGCATGATGTTGTCGGGCTTGATGTCGCGGTGGATCAGCCCGACCGCGTCGGCCGCCGCGAGCGCCGAGGCGATCTGGAGGGAGATGTTCAGCACCTCCATGAGCGGCACCTCGCCGCGCTGCAGGCGCTGGCGCAGCGTGATGCCGTCGACGTACTCCGCGGCGATGAAGTGATCGTCGCCAAAACGGCCGATGTCGTAGACGGTGAGGATGTTCGGATGGTTCAGGGCGGAGGCCGCGCGCGCCTCCTGCTCCAGGCGCTCGCGCAGCTCCACGTCGCCGCGCAGCTCCGCCGGCAGCACCTTCAGGGCCACGGGACGCTGCAGCTGCGTATCGTGCGCGAGGTAGACCTCGCCCATCCCGCCCGCGCCGAGCAGGGTGCGGATCTCGTAACGGCCGTGGTGACTCCCAGGCTGGAGCACAGTCAGTAAGACAGCCGCGGGTACCAGTCCGTCCCGCGTCCCTCCGGCGTCAGATCGAAAAGGTTCCAGAGCGGCCAGAACATATCGACGTGGCGTCCGTCCTGCCCCGCCTCGGCCGGCGCGTACAGAAGCTCGGCCGACCAGAAATGGCGCACGTTCCCGTCGCGGCGGACGAAGACGTTGCACGCCGGGATCTGCGCGCCGGACGCTTCCTCGGCGCCATAGTCATGGTTGTACGTGTTGTTTGCCGACGACAGCAGCCGCAGGTTGCGCCAGCCGCGCGGCCGCGTGAATCCGAGGATGCGCTCGATCGGCGACTTGGCCACGACCGCGAGGCTCACGCGCTGCACGACGTGCGGCGCCTCGCCGTCGAGGGCGTCGAGGATCGACGTACACATCACGCACGGCTTGGCCATCCGCGGGCCGTACATATAGCTGTAGATGATTAGCGAGTCTTTGCCGTCGTCGAAGAGCTCGGAAAGGCGCACCGGCCCGCTCTCGCCGTCGAAGACGTAATCGTCGGGCGGGGCGCCGCCGAGGGGCAGCGTCCGCCGCATCGCCGCCACGCGCTCGACGTCGCGGCGGAGGTCCTTCTCCGCTTCCAGAAGCTCGTCGCGCGCGGCGCGGTATGCGCCGCTCTCATTCGGGAAATGCATGTCCCGCGTCCTCCGTCCGTGACGTCCCCACATGCTACACTCCGCCCGCTTCCGTGCGCCGGTTTCTACCGTTCGTCCTCGCAGCGCTCGCGCTTCTCGCCTGTCATCGCAAGCCGTCCACGCCGCCCGACGTGATCGTGCGCGTGGGCGAGCGGCTGGTGACCGTGGCCGACTTCAAGCGCTACATCGAGCGCAACGCCGGCACCGACCTGGCCCAGGTCACGCCCGAGGTCGCCAGCGCCATGCTCGACCAGTTCGTCGAGGAGATCCTGCTCTCGGAGTACGCGGCCAGCCACGGCGTCGAGATCGCGGCGGAAAAGATCGCCTCGGCCGTGCGCAACGAGGCGGGGTCGACCGTGATCGAGAAGCGCGACGAGATGCGCAGGCAGAAGCTCGTCGCCGACCTCGTCGCCGACCTCGGCGCCCCCTCCGACGCCGACGTCCGCGCCTACTACGAGCAGCACGCCTCGGAGTTCCGCAGCGGCGAGGAGCTCCACGTCAAGCAGATCCTCGTGCACGACGAGAGCCTCGCCAACGACATCGCCGACAAGCTCAAGCACGGTGCCCCTTTCGAGGAGCTGTCCAGCCAGTACTCGCTCGCCCCGAACGCGAAGAAGGGCGGCGAGATCGGCTACGTCAGCCGCGGCGAGCTGCCGAAGATGTTCGAGGACGAGATCTTCGCCCTCAAGCCCGGCGGCGTCAGCCCGGTGATCAAGACCGAGTCGAGCTACCACATCTTCAAGGTGGCGGACCGCCGCGCGCCAGGCGTCGTCGACCTGCAGACGGCCGCGCCCGTCATCCGCGAGAAGATGAAGGACGAGGCCCTGCGCCAGCGCCTCGCCGCGACGGTGAAGAAGGCCCGGGGCGAGCTGCCGGTGGCCGTGCTGACCCGCCGCCTCCCCTTCCGTTACTCGGGCACCCTGCCGAAAAACGAGAACGAATAAAGAACTGCCGGGAGGGGTTTCCCGTCGAAGCCGATATGAAGAAAACACTTCTCGCACTTTTCGTCGCCGCCGCCGCCACGACCGCGGGCGCGGGGCAGCTGTTGGAGGCGATCGTCGTTCGCGTCGGCGACCGCATCGTCACGCGCACGCAGTACATGAGGCGCCTGAGCGACGGCTACAACGAGATTGAGCAGACCTCCCCGAAGGCGGATTGGGCCACGCGCAAGGCCGAGTTCAAGAAGAACCTGATCGACGAGATCGTCGCCGAGCTGCTGCTCAAGGACCGCGCCGACCGCTTGAACATCACCGTGACGAGCGACGAAGTGAAGGACTCGATCGCGCGCGTGAAGCAGCAGTACGGCATCAAAAGCGATCAGGAGTTCGAGGAGTCGCTGCAGAAGTCGAACATGACCCGCGCGGAGATGGAGCTGCGGATGCGCGACTCGATCCTCTCGAACAAGCTGTTCGCGCGCGAGCTGCGCCCCCGCGAGGACCTCAGCGACAAGGAGCTGCGCGAGCGCTACGACCGCGAGAAGGAGCGTTACCGCCTCCCCGAGCGCGCCCACCTGCGCGAAATCATCATCCTCCGCCCCGACAATCCGGCCCAGGTTGCCGCCGCGCGGCAGCACGCCGAGGAGCTGGCGCAGCAGGCGCGCGGCGGCGCGGACTTTGCGCTGCTGGCCAAGACCGCCTCCGAGACCGCGACGAAGGACAAAGGCGGCGACCTCGGCGAAGTCGCACGCGGCGAGCTCCTGCCGGAGCTCGACAAGGCCGTCTTCAACGCGACGGCGGGCCAGGTCATCGGCCCGATCGAGGCCAAGACGGCGTGGCACATCCTCAAAGTCGAGCAGCGCCTGCCGTCCGAAGTGCCGGCCTTCGAAACGCTCAAGGAGAAGCTGCGCAAGGACGTGAGCGACGAGGCCTGGCAGCGCGACTACAAGGCCTACATCGACCGCCTGCGCAAGGACGCGTTCATCCAGATCAACGACGCGAACGTGCCGACGACGTAGTTCTACGTCCCGAAGAGCCGCCGCCGGCGCCCACCCTGCAACACACCCCGCCGCTCCACGCGGGGTAGTGTTTTGCGCGCTCGCCGCGACGCCGGCGTAGCCTTGCAACCGTGAGTACGATCGGAGAGGCCGCGGCGGCGATCCGTGCCCTGCGGCCCCGCAACGTCGTCGTCTTCACCGGCGCGGGCGTCTCCGCCGAGAGCGGCATCCCCACGTTCCGCGGCGAAGGCGGTCTGTGGCGCAACTTCCGCGCGGAGGAGCTGGCCACGCCGGAGGCGTTCGCGCGCGATCCGGCGCTGGTGTGGGAGTGGTACGCGTGGCGCCGCGGCCTGGTGCGCAACGCGGAGCCGAACGCAGCGCACCGCGCCATCGCCGCGCTGACGGATGCCGTCGTCGTCACGCAGAACGTCGATGGGCTGCACGCGCGCGCCGGGTCGGCGGACGTCGTCGAGCTGCACGGGAGCCTGTTCCGCGACCGCTGCAGCGGCTGCGGCGCGGTTCGCCCCGCCGCCCACCCGCCCACGCCGCTGCCGCGCTGCGAATGCGGCGCGCTGCTGCGGCCCGACGTTGTCTGGTTCGGCGAGGCCCTCCCCGACGCCGCCGTCGCGCGCGCGACCTCGGCCATGCGCGCCGCCGACCTCCTCCTCATCATCGGCACCTCGGGCATCGTCTATCCCGCCGCCGGGTACGTGGCGCTCTGCGGCGGAATGACGATCGATATCAACCCGCAGGCGAGCGCGCTGGGCTCGCGCTGCACCTACGCCGTCGCCGAGACCGCGGCCGCCGTCACGCCGCCGCTGGTCGAGGCGATTCTGGAGACTCGCGATGTTCGACTCGATGATCGCCGACCTGCCGATTGCTGACCGTCCCCGGGAGCGGCTGCAGCAGTACGGTCCGCGCACAATGTCGGACGCGGATCTCCTGGCCATCCTCCTCGGTTCCGGTACGGAAGGTAAGAACGCCATTGAGTTGGCGATGGACATGCTCACCGACGGCGGCGGCGTGCCGATGATGGCCCGCTGCGACGTCGACCAGCTCATCAAGACCAGAGGCGTCGGCCTGGCCAAGGCCGCGCGGATCGCCGCGGCGTTCGAGCTCGGACGCCGTTCCGCCTCCCAAGGCGAAAAAGATCTGCCGGTGTTCAATCCGGCCATCCTGGCCAAGAAGGCCATGGCGCGGATGCGAGATTACGTGCAGGAGCACCTCGTCGGTGTCTTCCTCGACAGCCGCGGACACGTTCTCCGCGAGCGCGAGATCTATCTCGGCACCATCGACCGCGCCGTCGTTTCCACGCGCGACGTTCTCCGCTTCGCTCTCGATGCGAATGCCACCGGCGTCGTGCTCTATCACAACCACCCCTCCGGCGATCCCACGCCGTCCGCGGAAGACCGCGAATTCACCGATCGGATGTCCGAGGTGCTCGAGCTCGCGAACATGAAGCTCGTCGACCACCTGGTCATCGGGCGGAAGGTCTATGTCTCTTTAAAAGGAAGGAGCTTCTATTGATCTCATAAAATCGCCTTCATGACTTCGAAGACACTCGACGGCAAGACCGCGGTGGTGACCGGTGCGTCCAGCGGCATCGGGCGCGCCGCCGCGGTCGAGCTGGCCCGCCGCGGGGCGAACGTGGTGGTGGCGGCGCGGCGCGCGGAGAAGCTCGGCGAAGTCGTTCGCGCCTGCGAGGCGCTCGGCGTCCGCGCCACGGCGGTCGTCGCCGACGTCACCTCGCGCGACGATTGCCGCCGGCTGATCGAGAGCGCCGGCGACGTCGACGTCCTCGTGAACAACGCCGGCTTCGCCGTCTTCGACGCCATCGAGGACGCCGAGCCCGGCGACCTCGAGGCCATGATGGAGACGAACTACTTCGGCACGGTGCGGTGCACGCAGGCGGTGCTGCCGCGGATGCTGGCCCGCCGTGCCGGAACGATCGTGAACGTCGCCTCGATCGCCGGGATCATGGGCTACGCCGGCATGGGCGGCTACTGCGCGACGAAGTTCGCCATCGTCGGGTTCACCGAGGCGCTGCGCGACGAGGTCGCCGGACGCGGCGTGCGCGTGGCCCTGGTCTGCCCCGGCACGACCGAGACGGAGTTCTTCTCCCGCGCGGAACGTGGCAAGATGCCCGCCGCCTCGCGCCTGATTCCGGGGTTGAGACCGGAGCGGGTGGCGCGGGCCATCGCGGACTCCGCGGAGGATGGGCACTATCGTCGCATCGTCCCGGTAGCCGCGGCGCTGTACATGCGATTGAAAGAACTGTTTCCGCGACTCGCGCACCTTCTCATGCGCCGCGTCTCCGCGATGCTGGGGAAGGGTTGATGAGGCGCCGCGCTCCGCTGACGACGGCGCTGCTCGTCATCATCGCGGCGGTCTGGCTCTACGAGTTGGCCATCGGCGCGCCCAAAGACGACAGCAAGTTCGTCGCCCTCGGCGCGATCATTCCCGGCACGCTGCAGCATCACGAATATTGGCGCCTCGTAGCCGCGATGTTCCTCCACGTCAACTGGCTGCACTGGGCGGCAAACTCCTGGGCCCTCTACCAGCTCGGCACGCTCTACGAAATCCTTTTCGGCACGCGACGCCTGGCCATCGTCTACTTCGTCAGCGGCATCGTCGCCTCCGTTGCCAGCGCAGCGCACCTGACGGACGGCCCAGCCCTCGGCGCCAGCGGCGCGATCTTCGGCGTCCTTGGCGCGTTCATCTTCTCGATCTACCGCTCGCCGCGCTACCGAAAACAGCCATGGACCCGGAGTCTGATCGGGCAACTCGTCTTTTGGATCGGCATCAACATCGTGATCGGCTTCTCCATCCCCCAGATCGACAATTACGCGCACATCGGCGGCCTCATCGCCGGGCTGCTGCTCGGCTTCCTCCCCCACCACGAGCCGCCCCCGCCGCCCGCCGAGAGCGTGATCGACGTCGAGCCGCGATACCACCACTACGGCAGCGAGTGACTCACGCCTTCCGCAGAATCAACCGAAAATCCTGCCCGCCGAAGAACCGCTCGTTCAGCGCGGCCAGCTCGCCGGTGAAGAGATTCGCCGGCGGGAACGGATGGATCGACCGCGTCTCCTCCACCGCGAATCCGTGTTCGCGGCCGAGCAGGACGAGGGCGGCGGGGTGGCGGGGGGCGAGGTGGGTGGGGTCGCGCCAGAATTCCGACGCCGTCACGGCGAAGGCCTCGGCGTTCGGGGTCTCGATGATCAGCAGGCCGCCGGGACGGAGCACGCGAGCCGCCTCGCGGTAGAGCGCGAAGAGGAGCTCGACCGGGAGGTGCTCGACCACGTGCAGCGCCGCGACCGTGCCGATCGACGCGTCCGCGATCGAGGCGAAGCACTCCGGCACGCCGGCCAGCGTGGCGTCGGCGCCGCGCGCGCGCAGGTCGGCGACGGAGCGCTCGTTCGTGTCGAAGCCGCGCGCGGCGACGCCGGCCTCGCCGCAGGCCAGGAGCAACTCGCCGCGGCCGCAGCCGACGTCGAGCAGCGGCGCGTGCGCCTTGGCCAGCTCCACGTACGGCGCGATCGACTCGCGCACCTCGGCCTCGCTGCCGCGCATCCCGTCTTCGAGGCGGCGGTAAAGGAAATCGTCTCGCGATTGCGAAGGCGCGCGCTCCAGAAACGGCGTCGTCACGTCGCGCAGCCGCGCCGCCACTGACTCGATCTTCTGATCCAGCGCCGCGATCAGCGCGTCGTTGCGCTTCGCCGCCACCGGGATCAGCTCCCGCACTTTGGCCACGTCGCCGGCCAGCGCCTCGTCGGCGCGCTGCACGTCCGCCTGCACGGCCGCGACGTCCGCTTTCAGGTCCTCGCGCAGCGCGGCGAGGTCGCGGCGCAGGTCCGTCAGCAGATCGATGAGAACGACGTTGAAGTTCTTCTGCCGTTCCCCTTCGGCCTCCGTGGCCCGGCCGACGAGGCGGCGCACGAAGCGGAACAGCCACTCGAAGCGCGCCGGGCGCGGACGGTAGCGGCGGTCGTCCTGCCACACCTCCCGCCAAGCATCGGCGCCGGCGGGAGGCGTGTCGACGAATTGCGGCATAGGGAGATTATGCGTTCGCGGCGGGCTCTTCGAGCGTCTCGACGCCGACCGGCACGACCTCGACCTGGATGTGCGCGGCGACGTCCTTGTGCAGGCGGATCTCCACGTCGTGCACGCCGAGGGTCTTGATCGGATGGCCGAGCTCGATGCGGCGCTTGTCGACCTTGTGGCCCTTGGCTTCGAGGGCGTCGGCGATGTCGTTCGCCGTCACCGAGCCGAAGAGCTGGCCGTGCTCGCCGACGCGCTTCTCCACCGTGACCTTGGTCCCCTTCACCGCCTCGGCCGACTTAGCCGCGGCGTCCTTCTCCTGCTGGGCGAGCAGCGCCCACTTCTTGCGCTCCTGCTCAATGCCCTTGAGGTTGCCCGACGTGGCTTCGCGGGCGAGATTTTTCGGAAAGAGGTAGTTGCGGGCGTAGCCGTCCTTGACGGTGACGATGTCGCCGCGCGCGCCGAGGCCGCGGATCTCGTCAGTCAGAATGACTTTCATCGGAGTCGTCCTTTCGCTTCATGAAGTGTCGGAAATCGAAGAATGAGTCGAACAGCCCGGCGATGCTCAGCAACAGCGGCGCGACGCCGCCGAGAACCGTGAGCACGCCGAGCATCGCGTACGCGAGCAGCGACGCGCCGAAGCCGGCGCCGAACGTGACCAGCAGCGAGCGGAAGATCGCCAGCCCCTGCACGAGGTAAAGAAAAATCACCACCGTCAGGATGTTCGCGCCGACGTGCTGCACCGCGCCCTTCATCAGCGGCGAGACGCCGCCGACGATGAAGGCGAAGAGCAGCCAGTCCGGAAATGCCAGGTTGCGGAAGAGATATGGCGTGGCCAGCGAGACGTCCGTCCCCTCCACCGCCGCGCGCCATCCGCGCAGCCGCCCGAACAGCAGCAGGCTGAGAAGGAGGAACAGGGTGATGTCGATGACCAGGAAGCCGGGCGTGCAGAAGATGGCCACGTCCGTCCACTTCTTGATCGCCGACGCCGGCACGCCCATCTTCGTGTAGAGATCGCCGAATGAGGCGCCGCTGCGGCGCGCGCCGTCGATCTGCTCCGCGTAGGGCGAGAACGACAGCAGGGCGCGCGAGCCCACCTCCGTCAGCAGCAGTCCGCCGACGGCCAGGACGATGCCCAGGAGCAGCACCCGTCCGAACGGCTCGCCGCGCTGCACCATCGGCAGCACGGCCAGGGCAGGCAGCGCGAGGCCGAGGACGATGGCGGCGAAGTACGCGTACTCGCTGCGCGGCAGCGGCTCCATGGCCACCTGGAACGCGGTGAAGAGCGCCGCGAAGGCGACGCCGATGCCCAGCGCGAGCCAGGCCGCGCGCCGGCCGAGGCGGATGCCGCAGTGCAGCAGCACCGCCGGGAGCAGCACGGCGAACGGCGTCACCAGGGTCACGGCCGCGAGCGCGGCGTGGATGACGAAGCTGCGCGCGGCCGCCTTCCCCGAAGGACGCCGCGGCACCGCCACCGGCTCGCTGTGCATGGTCTCGGTCATCGAAAACTCAGTCGGCGGTGAACGGCAGCAATGCCGCGATGCGGGCCCTCTTGATCGCGCCCTGCAGCTTGCGCTGGTGCAGCGCGCACGTGCCGGAGATGCGCCGCGGAAGGATCTTCCCGCGCTCCGGGATGAACTGCTGCAGCGTCTTCAGGTCCTTGTAGTCGATGTACTCGATCTTCTCCACGCAGAACTTGCAGACGCGTTTGCGGCGGTAGAAGAATTTCTTCTTCCCGCCCTGCTGCCCGGCGGCGGAGCCGCCGCCCGGGCCTTGACGACGAGGTCCAGTCGTTGCCATGGTCGTTCTCCTTTACTCGGCCGCCGGCGCTTCTTCCGGCGCCGCGGGGGCGGGGGTGGGTGCGGGCGCGGGGGCAGGCGCCGGGGCGGGCTCGGCCGGCGCAAAGGCCGGAGCCGGGCGGACGCGCTCCTTCTTCGGGTTCTTCTTGGCGAGCTTCTCGGCGCGCTTGTGCTCGAGGTCCGTGCGCACGATCATGTGGCGCAGGACGCGGTCGGAGTTTTTCATCCGCCGGTCGAGCTCCGCGAGCGAGCCGTCGCTCTCGAAGACGAAGAGGTGGTAGATGCCCTCGTTGAACTTCTGGATGGGATAGGCGAGACGCCGGCGCCCCCACGCTTCTTCGTGCGCGAGCTTGGCGCCCGTCCCCTCGGCGACTTTCTTGAAATCGCCGACGAGACTCGTCGCTTCCTCCTCCGGCACTTGCGGAGTGAGGATGAACAGGACTTCGTAAGTCCTCATGATTCCTCCTTCTGGCCTAGCGGAATCCCGACTCACGCGGGATTCAAGGAGCTAGCAGATTGTGAAAGATGTTGCCCGGGAGTTCCGAACAGCACCGGAAACCCTATGCTCGCCCGATTATTTCCCGAGCCCGCGCCCGAGCCCGCGCCCGAGCCCGAAAACCCCCGGGGACCGAAAAGCCGGGCGCGGGCGCGGGCTCGGGCTCGGGTACGCGATAATCACGGGCCATGCGTCGACTTGCACTGCTCCTGCTTTTAATCTGCATTTCCGCCAACGCCCAGCAAGACCCGAAACTCTTCCAGGACCTCCGCTGGCGCGCCATCGGTCCCTTCCGCGGCGGGCGCACCGTCGCGGGCGTCGGCATCGCCGGCCAGCCCCACGTCTTCTACATCGGCGTGAACAACGGCGGCGTCTGGAAGACCGACGACGCCGGCCGGACCTGGCTGCCGATCTTCGACGACCAGCCCACCGGCTCCATCGGCGCCATCGCCGTCGCGCCGTCGGATCCGAACGTCGTCTACGTCGGCAGCGGCGAGGGCCTGCAGCGGCCTGACCTCTCCACGGGCGACGGCATCTATCGCTCCGGCGACGCCGGCAAGACCTGGACGCACTACGGTCTCCGCGACGGCCAGCAGATCCCGATGATCGCCGTCGACCCTCGCGATCCCAACCGCCTCTTCGTCGCCGTCCTCGGCCATCCCTACGGCCCGAACGCCGAGCGCGGCCTCTTCCGCTCCACCGACGGCGGCAAGACCTTCGACAAAGTTCTTTATCGCGACGAGAACACCGGCGCCATCGACGTCGTCATCGATCCTTCGAACCCCAGCGTCGTCTACGCCGCCCTGTGGGAGCAGCGCCAGGGGCCGTGGGAGAACGGAGTCTTCACCGGTCCGGGCAGCGGCGTCTACAAGTCCACCGACGGCGGCACCACCTGGAAGCAGCTCAAGCTCGGCGCGGAGAAGCTCGGCCGCGTCGGCCTCGAAGTCTGCGCCGCCGATCCGAAACGGCTCTACGCCATCGTCGACGCCAAAAACGGCGGCCTCTATCGCTCGAATGATGGCGGCGAGAGCTGGACAATCGTCAACAGCAAAGCGGAGATCTGGGAGCGCGGCGGCGACTTCAACGAAGTCCGCGCCGATCCGAAAAATCCCGACGTCCTCTACGTCGCCAACGTCGTCACCTGGAAGTCGACCGACGCCGGCAAAACCTGGCACTCCTTCCGCGGAGCGCCGGGCGGCGACGACTACCACCGCGTCTGGGTCAACCCGAACGACACCAAGATCATCCTCATCGCCTCCGACCAGGGCGCCATCGTCACCCTCAACGGCGGCCAGTCGTGGAGTTCCTGGTACAACCAGCCCACCGCGCAGATGTTTCACGTCAACGCCGACAACGCCTTCCCCTACCGCGTCTGCGGCGGGCAGCAGGAGAGCGGCTCCGCCTGCGTGCAGACGCGCGGCGACGACGGCCGCATCACCGACCGCGAGTGGCACCCCGCCTCGGTCGAAGAATACGGATACGCCGTCCCCGATCCCCTCGACCCCGACCTCGTCTACGGCGGCAGGGTCTCGCGCTGGGACCGGCGCACGCAGCAGGTCCAGCAGGTCGGGCCGAAGCCGCTGCGCGGCGCGAATTACCGCGTCGTGCGCACGCAGCCGCTCGTCTTCTCGCCGGCCGACCCACACGTCCTCTTCTACGCCGCGAACAGCGTGTGGCGAACGAGCGACGGCGCGCAGACGTGGACGGAGATCAGCCCCGACCTCACCCGCAAGGAGTGGCCGGTGCCGGCCAACGTCGGCGTCTACGCGAAGGACGTGAAGGTCACGCAGCGCGGCGTCGTCTACGCCCTCGCCCCGTCGCCGCTCGACGTCAACCTCCTCTGGGCCGGAACGGATGATGGACTGATCCACGTCACTGCTGATGGCGGTAGGACCTGGGCGAACGTCACGCCGCCGAGCCTCGTGCCGTGGGCCAAGGTCTCGATCCTGGAGGCCTCGCACTTCGACAAAAACGAAGCCTACGCCGCCATCAACACCCTCCGCCTCGACGACCTCCGCCCGCACATCCTGCGGACGAGAGACGGCGGCAAGAGCTGGACCGAAATCGTCAGCGGCATCGCCGCCGGCGGCATCGTCAACGTCGTCCGCGAAGACCCGAAAACGCGCGGCCTTCTCTTCGCCGGCAGCGAGACCGCCGTCTACGTCTCCTTCGACGACGGCGACCACTGGCAGTCGCTGCGCCTCAACGCGCCGGCGACGTCGATCCGCGACCTCACCCTCCACGGCGACGACCTCATCGCCGGCACGCACGGCCGCGGCTTTTTGGTCCTCGACGACATCGAGCCGCTGCGCCAGATCGGAGCGAACGGACTGCTGAAACCGCAGCAGGCCTACCGCTTCCGCTGGAACAAGAACCCCGACACGCCTCTCCCGCCCGACGAGCCCGCGGGCGACAACGGTCCGGACGGCGCGGTCATCGACTACGTGTTGCCGGCGCAGGCGAGCGCCGTCGAGATCGCCGTCCTCGACGCGAGCGGCACCGTCCTCCGCCGCTACTCCAGCCGCGACAAAGTCGAGCCGCCGAAGGACGAAGGCAACATCCCCTGGTACTGGATCCGCCCCGCGCGCGTGCCCTCGACCGCGCCGGGCATGCATCGCTTCATGTGGGACCTGCACCTCACCCCGGTGCCGACGGCGCGGCCGCAGTTCCCGATCGCCGCCACGCCCGGGAACACCGCGCCGAACGTCATCGCGCCGTGGGTGCCGCCGGGCGACTACAGCGTGCAGCTCACCGTCGACGGCGCGAAATCGGCGCAGCCGCTGCGCGTGGCCATGGATCCGCGCGTGAAGACGTCGAGCGACGAGCTGCGCATGCAGTACGCCGTGTCGCGGCAGGTGTGGGACGAGCTGATGCAGCTCGACGCGGCGGTGAAGGACCTCCGCGCGCTGCGCGCCAGTTGGACGCTGTCCGCCCCTACCGGTAGCGGCGCAGCCGCCACCGATTTCGACAAGCGCGCCGCCGCGCTCCTCGGCGAGCCGGCCGACGACTTCGCTCCGCCGCGCGCCGCGCCGGGGCAGCCCGAGTCGCTCAACGACGTCGCCGGCGCCCTGCGCACGCTCCTGGCCATCCTCCAGAGCGCCGACGCCATGCCCAACGCCGCCGCCGTCGCCGCGGTCGAGGAGAAGCACGCCTCCTTCGCCGATGTCATGAAGCGCTACGGCGAATTCAAGGGGCGGTGATCGTCTGTTCGACTATCACCGCTATCTCCTCGCCGACGACGTGCGCATGGGCGCGTGGCGCGAGGCCATTCGTCGCGTGGTGCGGCCTGACGACGTCGTCCTCGACGTCGGCACCGGCACCGGGATCCTCGCTTTCTTCGCCTGCGAGGCCGGCGCGCGGCGCGTCTACGCGGTCGAGCGGCAGCACTCCGCCGACGCCGCGGCCATGCTCGCGCGGCAGTTCGGTTACGCCGATCGCATCGAGGTCATCCACGGCCGCTCCACCGAGATCGAGCTGCCCGAGCGGGCGGACGTTCTCGTCACCGAAACCCTCGGCCCGCTCGTGTTCAACGAAGGAATTCTCGAGCTCGTCGTCGACGCGCGTCGCCGGCTTCTGACGCCGGACGCGCGCTTCATCCCGTCGCAGATCGACCTCTGGATCGCGCCCGCCGAGCTGCCCGGCTTCTACGATCGGCTCATCGAGTGGTGGAGCACGCCGCGATGGGGCTTCGACTTCTCGCCCATCCGAACCTTCGCCGCCAACACGGTCTACAGCGAGAAAGTCTCGCCGGCCGCGCTGCTCGCCGAGCCGCAGACGGCCATGTCGCTGCGCGCGTACGAGATCGACGACACCGCGCAGCGCGGCGCCGCGGAATTCCGCGCCACGCGCGACGGCGTCGTGCAGGGATTCGCGATCGGCTTCACCGCGCAACTCGCCGAGGGCGTCACGCTCACGAGCAAATGGAGCGGCGCCGGCTGGGACCAAGGCGTCCTCCCGCTCGAAACGCCCATGCCCGTGACCGCCGGAACGCCGATCGAGGTCGACGTCCGCACCGACAACGGCGCGATGTGGCATTGGCGCGGCCGCATCGGCGACACCGAGTTTGCGCAGACGACGCTGCTCTCCCGCCCGCCGTGCATTGCGGTAGAGTGAGCGCGGCCTCCATGCGCTTCGTGGCTCTCGCGCTCGCCGCCGCCGTCGCGCTGCCGCTCTCCGCGGCGACGCGCTACGCCATCGACATCGAGACGAGCGGCGACGCCCTCCAGCCGCGCCATCGCCGTGCCACCGTGCTCGTCGACGGCGCGAACCGCCGCATCGACGTCGAGCAGCCGTCCGCGCCGTTCACGTACGACGTCCTTCTGTCGTCGGACGGCGGCGCCACCTTCACCGCGCTCAACACCGCCCGGAAGACATGGTTCCAGCCGAACGTCGTGGCCATCGTCCGCCACCCGCACATCGCCGGCGGGAAAGAGGCGACCGATATCCGCGTGACAACCTCGGAGGAACCGTCGGAGTCGAAGTCCGTCGTCCGCGTCGCCTACACAACGCACGAGCGCTTCGGCGACACGAAGGTCGACGCGCAGCACGGCGAAACGATCCTCATCTGGACCACGAACGCCGTCGATCCCGCCCTCGCCGTGCGCGCCATCAGCCTCATCACCGGCATCGCCGACGTCGACGCCCAGCTCGCCCCCGCCATCACGCGCATCGCCGGCTTCCCGATGAAGACCATGATCAGCGCCACGCGCGCCTACGCCGGCGGCCGCCCGCAGACCATCACCGTCACCGCCACCGTCTCGGACATCCGCGGCGCCGACGCGCCGGCGCATGCATTCGAGCGGCCCTCCGACTACGTCCACGAAGAACCGTTCCTCGGCGGGGCGAAGCCGATCATCAGGTAGTCATGGAAGACAAGCGCAACCTCATCGCTCAGTGGGCCTTCGACACCCGCCCGGTCCTGCTGCGCTTCCATCTCTGGCTCGAGGACGTCGAGGTGGAGCGGAAGCAGCCCGGCCCCGTCTCCGCCGCCTCCTTCACGCCGCGCGGCATCGCCCGCTGCCTGGCCATGACCTCGGCCGCGACCGCGCTCGGCACGCGCCTCTTCGGCAACTTCGGCGAGGGGAAGGGCAAGGACAAAGCGGAGTACAACCAGGTCAAGAAGTCGGCCGACGCCATCAGTGCCTACGTCATGAGCGAAGGGCTGTGGCACCTCACGCGCACGCTGCCGGAGAACCACGCCATCATGGTCTCGCTCGGCGAAGGGTTGATGCCGAAGGCGGGCGAGACGCCGGAGATGGGGGCGAATCCGCTGCTCGGCTTCGGCCGCGTCTACGCGCGCCCCGAGGTTGCGCGCGTCGTCGACCGCCGCGTGCGCCGGCTGCTCAACGAGCCGGGGCACACCTTCGAGCAGTTCTACGGATGGCTGCAGGACCGCGGCATCACGCTGTGGGGCGCGGCGGTCGACACGCTCGAGAACACCTCGCGCTTCGCCGAGGGGAAGAGCACCGGGCCGATGGCGGTGTTCCATCTCTTCGACTCGCCGCTGAAGATGGCCCGGCCGTACGAGTCGTACATGGGATGCCTGACCGTGCCGCGGCGCGTGTCCGAGGCGGCGGAGCGGCAGTCGGTGCTGCTCGACTACCGCACGCCGCGCAAGCACGTCGTCGAGTGCATCGAGGCCGCTTATCCCGGCATCGCCCGCGAGAATATCCACGTCTGGACGCTCCGCGGCAAGAGCCGCGCCGCGCGCCTCGGCAATCTGTGGAAGGAGTGGTCGGATGTCGGCGTGCACCTCGTCGACGACGGCTGGCGCGCCCCTTCAGGCATCGAGATCTTCACCGACTCCGGCACGTATGCGCCGACGTTCCTCGTCGGAAGCTGGAGCGACGGCGGCGGCGCCGCGCACGTCTTCCTCTGCGACGGCTACGCCGCGTCGGCCGAGGCCATGCAGGCCGCCAGTCTCTGCGAAGTCCTCGACGTCGACGCCAGCATGGAAGTCTTCTCTTCCATCTTCGAGCTGCCGTGCGCGCAGGAAGGGGAGTTGATGCGCCTCGACCGCCGCGCCCCCGACTTCGCCGAGCGCGTGAGCGCGCTCTTCGGGCGCGAGCTCGACGCCGAGAAAGTGCGCACGTACTCCGAGGCCATCGAAGAGCTGGAGACGTCGAACATCCCCAACGGCAAGCGCGTCCTGCACGCCGACGACTTCCTCCCCCAGAAGGACTGGAGCGTCCTGGCCAGCATCGGCTACATGTGCGATGACCCGTACACCGGCGCCCCCGGAATTACGGAAGTCAGCGAGGGCGTCTACCGCGTCACGACCTGCCTGGCCACGCGCAAAGCCTCGTCTCGGATCACTTTCACGCTGCGCCTGATGGAGCCGAAGCCGGTGGCGCGGCAGGTGTTCAGCCCGCTTCTGGTGCGCTTCCTCTCCGGCGTCGACCACACCACGCGCGCGGTGAAGATCTCCGACTCCGGGCGCATCCGCAACGAGCTGCAGACGATGTTCTCGCAAGCCCTCGAGCACGACGGCGAGCGCATCCGCGTCCACTTCGAGCGCGTGGATGAGCGCGTGATGCCGCGGCCGAGCCAGGAGGCCATAGCCGAGGTCTTGCGTTGGTATAAACGCGAGCATCCGGTGTGGTTTAGCTGGCTCGATATCTAGCGAGCCGTTACTGGCTCGCTTCCTGCTCCGAATAACCTTCCAGAGGAGACGGAGACAATGCACAAAACAAAAGTCTTTGCAGCAGCCGTGTTCGCTCTGCTGCTCGCTGCCGCCTGCGGATCATCGAACCCGTACGGCGGCTACGGCCAGCCAGCGAACCAGGCGTATGACATCCACGGCACGGTCGACTCGGTGGACACGAACAGCCGCTCGATCTACCTGACGAACGTGTCGAACTACAACAACTCCCTGATGGGGACCGGTGGCTACGGCAATACGACGCGCATCTACTACGACAACGGCACCACGGTGACGTTCCAGGGGCGCAACTACCGCCCCGAGGACCTTCAGCGCGGCGACCAGGTCACGGTGCACGTCGACAACTCCAGCGGCACGCTCATGGCCCGGTCGATGGACGTGACGTACGACGTCAACAGCGGCATGGCCTCGTCGTCATCGCCGTCGTCGCTGCCGTCGTACAACAACGGCTCGATGCTCACCGGCACGGTGCGCTCGATCGACACGTACAACCACACGATCACGATCGATCCGGGCCACGGCTCGTACGTGACGGTCGATTACCGCAGCAACACGCCCGTCTACTACAACGGCCGGACGTTTGCGCCGGGTGACCTCGAGGTCGGCGACCAGGTGAGCGTCCGCGTCAGCAACGGCGGCACGAGCCGCGTCGGCGCGCAGGACATCACCGTCACGCGCTCCATCAGCGGCAACAACAGCGGTACGTACAACTCGTCGACGCAGATGCAGACCGTCCGCGGCACCGTGCGCTACGTCGACGCCAACGCCCACACGATCGAGCTCGAGAGCACGAGCTGGATGAACAACTTCCAGCCCAGCACGGCCTCGAACACGGTCATCATCCACTACGATCCGACGGCGCGCGTCGACGTCAGCGGCCAGCTCTACCCGCTCACGAACCTCGAGCGCGGCGACGTGATCGACGTGAGCCTCGAGCCGAACGGCTCGAGCTACCTCGCCCAGCGCATCACCCTGGTGCGCGACGTGCGGTCGCGGTAACGGCTTCGAAACGCGCGCGCCGGCTGCCCAGCCACAAAAACAGGGCGCCGGCCGCGCACGCCGCCGGGCAGACCAGCAGCGCATTCCGCAATCCCCACGCGTCGCTCAGCTTCCCGATGAGCGGCGAGCCGATGCCGTACGCGGTGAGATTGACGATGGAGAAGAAGACGCCGATGGCCAGGCCGCGCAGACGCGGGCCGGCGATGCTCGTGACGTCGGCGGTGGCGGGGCCGACCCAGAGGATGGCCAGCGCGTACAGCACGACGTTCACCGCGATCAGCGCCGGCACGTTCGTCGTGCGCAGCAGCGCGACCCACAGCGGCACGGAGACGAGCGCCGCCGTCGCCGTGAAGGCCATACGCCGCTTCACGCGGTCGGAGAACCAGCCGCCGAAGATCATCGCCGGCATGCCCACGGCGATCGACAGAATGCCCGCCGCGGTTCCGACCACGCGCAGGCTGAAGCCGTGCAGGCGCACGAAGAACGTCGGGCCCCAGATGCCGAGGTTGTTCGAGGCCAGGCCGACGAGCGCGTAGCCGGCGAAGAGATAGAGCAGCGGCGAGAGGCTGCGCCAGTCGGCCGCCTCCCGCGGCGCGTCGGTGCGCCCGCGCGCCGGCTCGCGCAGCGCGAAGACGAGCGCCGCGAGAATCAGTCCCGGGAAGCCGAGGAGATAAAACGCCCATCGCCAGCCGTGGGTCTGCCCGATCCAGCCGCCGAGGAAAAAGGCCAGGCCGCCGCCGATGGCGATGCCCGACGAGTAGACCGACTGCGAGGTCGCGCGCATCCGCGGCGGGAAGTAGTCGCTCAGCAGCGACAGCGCCGCCGGACCGAGCGTGGCCTCGCCGACGCCGACCATCATCCGGCAGAAGAAAATCGTCCAGAAGCTGTGCGCGAATCCGGTCAAACCGGAGAAGAGACTCCACACCGCCAGCCCCGCGCCGATGATGACCTTGCGCGGCACGCGGTCGGCCAGCCATCCGAACGGCACGCCGAGAAGCGTGTAGAAGATGACGAACGACGTCGTCCCCAGCAGCGCCAGCTGCAGGTCGGTGAAGGCCATCTCCTTTTTGATCGGCGTGAAGAGGATGTAGATCAGCGTGCGGTCGAGGAAGTTGAGGACGTAGACCGCGGTCAGGAGGGCCAGGGCGTACCACGAATAATCGGGCGGGCGCTCCGATGCGGACGGCACGGCGGCGGAGTTTATACAATTCGCGCCAGTGAACGAGTACAAGCTGAAGCAGACGATGGTCCGCGTGGCCCGGCGCCTCGACGAGAAAGGGATCCTGACGTCGACGGACGGGAACCTCTCCGCGCTGCTCGACGACGGCGGCACGCTGATCACGCCGAGCGGCTCGTGCAAGGGGCAGCTGGAGCCGGAGCAGATCGTGCGCCTCTTCCGCGACGGCTCGCCGCGGCACGGGCGGCCGTCGTCGGAGATCGCTCTCCACCGCATGATCTACGCGCGACGCCCCGACGTGAAGGCGATCATCCACGCCCATCCGCCGTACGCGACGGCGTACGCGGTGGCGGGCATCGCCCTCGATCAGCCGATTCTCTCCGAGGCCATCCTGACGCTGGGCCGCGTGCCGGTGGCGTCGTACGCGATGCCGACGGCCGAGGAGCTGGCGCGCAGCGTCGAGCCGCTCGTCGACGGGCACGACGCCGTGCTCCTCCGCTTCCACGGTGCGGTCTGCTTCGCCCGCGACATCGAGCAGGCCGGGTTCCTGATGGAGACGCTCGAGCACGTGGCCCGCATCGACTTCATCCGCCGCACCCTAGGCTCGAACGAGCTGATCCCGCCGGGCGAGGTGGCCCGGCTCGAGGAACTGCGCGCCGCTATGCGCGCCCGCTGATGGCCTGCTGCAGCGCGCCGAGGACGGCGCTGGCCGCGCTGTCGGCGACGTCGATCCATTCGGCGGCGACGTCCTCGACGCGCGGATCGAAGGAATCGTCGTGCATCGGATGAATGACCGGCGTCCGCCCGCGCGCGATCTCCTCCCTCAGCTCGAACAACCGCCGCGGCTCGCGCTTCCCCAGCGCCTCGGCTGCACGCGCCAGGCGCAGGATCGACTCTTCCTCGTTCTCCTCGCCTCGCGCGAGATGCAGCAGTTGAAAGAGCGCCGTCGCCGCGGCGCCGGTCGCCAGCTGCTGCGTGCCGACGTCGAGGCGCTCGTACCACGCCGCCACCATTTCGACCGGCACGCGCTGCAGGCCCGAGGCGTACGTGAAGAGGCGCGCGCTGAAGGTCACGTCGCGCACCCGCGCGTCGCCGCCGGCCATGGAGATGATCCCGCCGAACGATCCCGGCGCCGACAGGTTCAGGATCAGGAAGACATCGTGGAAAAAGAGCTCGACGTACGCGGGCGCGTCGCGCCGGTCGAAGTCGCCGCGGACCTCGAGCGCGACGCGGAGTTCCGGCGTGTCGAGCTGCGCCGGCCACTCCGCCGCCACCCGCACCCGCCCGTAAACCCGCTCGCGCACGACGTCCTGCGGCACGGCGCCGTCGGCGCGCACGATCTCGGCTTCGAATCGGATCTGGTTCATCGCGGTCATCCTCCGCGCAAAAGCATGGTCCGCCGCGGTCCGAACGCGCGATTCTTCTACTCCCGGTGCCGCCTCGCTCACCCCCCTCCCTCGGCCGGGGATTGAAACGATCTACGTCCCGTGGACACCATAGATAGAAGGAGACCATCGATGGCTGCCAAGAAAAAACCCGCCAAGAAGAAGAAAACCACGCCGAAAACCGCGAACGTCGTGCTGTCGTGGGAAGACGATCCGATGTCCGTGCCGAGCGCCGCGCCGATCCAGCGGCCGGTGCCGAACCTCGCCGACTCGCGCCTGGCGATCCGCATCGACGGACCGAAACCGCCGCCGAAGATCTATCCGCGCGGCACGAAGGAGTTCCGCTTCTGGACCGCGGCCGAGGCTCTGCGGCGCGCCGCCGATTACTGGGGCGGCATCCTGCCGAGCTCGTTCACGTGGGAGATCGGCAGCCAGCTTCCGATCCACCTCGACCAGGGCACGGACCTGAACGCGTTCTACACGCGCGGCGGCGGCGGCGATCCGGCCGGACTGAATTTCTTCCACGACACGGTCGACGGCGTGACGTACTTCTCCGGCGAGAGCCCGGAGGTGTCGTGCCACGAGCTCGGACACGCGGTGCTCGACGCGCTGCGGCCGGAGCTGTTCCAGGTGGCGTTCGTCGAGGCCGCGGCGTTCCACGAGTCGTACGCGGACATGGGCGCGATCCTGAGCGTGCTGCAGCTGCAGTCGATGCGCATCGATCTGATCAGCTCGACCGGCGGCAAGATCGCCCGGAACTCGCGCGTGTCGCGCCTGGCGGAGCAGCTCGGCTTCGCCATCCGCCAGCATCATCCCGACTCGGTCGACGCCGATTCGCTGCGCAACGCCGCGAATACGTTCTTCTACCGTGATCCGCAGCAGCTGCCGCCCAGCGCGCCCGCGAATCTGCTGTCGTCGGAGCCGCATTCGTTCTCGCGCGTGTTCACGGCGGCGTTCCTGGAGATCCTGGCCGGCATCTTCACGCTGCAAGGCGCGCCGGGCAGCGAGCAGCAGCTCCTCGACTCCACCAAGATCGCCGGACAGCTGCTCGCCGGCGCGGTCGGCGAGGCGCCGGTGGTGCCGGCGTACTACAGCCAGGTGGCCGCGCATTTCCTCAGCGTCGACGCGGCGCAGTTCAACAAGAAGTACCGCGACGTGATCAAAGGGGCGTTCGTGCGCCGCGGCATTCTGTCGCTCGATGCGGCGTCGTCGGGGGTGACGGACGCGCAGATCAAATCGACCGCGAAGGCAGCCGCCGCCGCGGCCGCGCACACCGACCGCCGCGTGCAGACGCTGGCCCTCCCCGCCCAACGCCTCGGCCTCGACACGCTGATCGTCGCCGCCCCCGCCAGCGCGCCCCGCTTCGCAGTGGCGCCGGCCGCCCCGAGCATCGGACCGCTGGAGACGCCGAGCCGCGAGACGGCCGCACAGTCGTTCGTCGAAGACCTCTTCCGCCGCGGCCGCGTGGAGATGAACGGCCACGGCGACCCCGACACGCGCGTCGCGCAGCCGGGCGTCCGCAAAACACACGAGCTCGTCGCCACCGACCAGGGGATCGAGCTGCAGCGCCGCATGTTCGACTGCGGCTTCGACGCGGGGCGATAATGTGATCCCGTGAAACGCTCAAAGAAGAAACCCGCCGTTCCCTCCTCCTCCGCCGCCGACTCGGCGGCGGAGGAAAAGTTCAAGAGCGATCTCCTGATCCGCGGCGAGGCCGCGAAGGTCGACAAGAGCGGCAAGCTCCCCCTGGACGCGACGCACGAGATCGTCGAGGAGAACAAGAAGGACCCGACGAAGTCGAAGATCGTGCGGCGGCGGATGAAGTTGTATTAGAGAGGACGTCGCTCAGAGACACGCCGCTAAGGAGTGAAGGCATCGGACAGGAGTGGCGGATGATTCCGCCGTTCCACGCGGATGCGACACGGAGCAGCGCACTGCGTGCGCGGCGGAACGAGCCACGTCGCGGTCCATTCGTTTCCCTTCCGGCGGACTTCGAAGTTCAGCCAGTCGTCGTTTTCTAGCTGCCCGCTTGGGCCAATCAAAGGCCTTCCCTGCGACTCGATGCTGACCGCGGGCAGCGGATCGCATACGTGGCCCGGCGCGAGACCGCGCCAGCGGAAGGTGACGAACCTGGCCGCGTCTGTCGAATCGCGCGTGACCTTTGTCTCGATCGGCGCCCACTGGTCTTCATCGCACGGTCCGCTGTCGCCGAACTTGCCCGCCTTGCCGGGATGGAAGACGCGCTCCATCGCCGGCGGCACGGACGGCTGGCCCAACTTCGATGCAAGAGCCGTCAGTTGATCGCTGAAAAAGACCGCTTCGCGCGGACCGTACAACGTCGATCCGCCCTCATAGTCCTGTTGGTCGTACTCCTCCGGCGTGGTGACATATCCGAGATAGTCGTCTCCATGCGCGGCAACCACGACTGGCGTGTGCACCACCTGCTGCACGGCCTCGCCTATTCGCCGTCCCGTCTCGGTGGTCGGCTCGCCGGGCACGGTAACGATCGTCAGAAGATTCTCGAAGCGCACCGCGTGCATGGGCGCGATTTGCGGAAAGTCCTCCGGTTTGATCAGCAGTCCTTGCAGCGCGCCAAATGCGCGCTTCTTCCGTCCCTGACATCGACGATCGGGCCCGCGCGCTCCCTCCTTGAAGCCGAGGTGGTAGAGCCACGTGCGCCCATCCTCCGCACCCCCGAGCTCCGAAGCTCCGGATTCAGCCTCGCGGCAAAGGGCGCCAGCTGATGTCGGCGCGCCGGGCAGCCAGGCCTCGGCGTACGCGGACGAGAAGCTCGCCGTACGCAGCAATCCGTCCATCCCTTCGAAAACGTGAACCGCCGCGTCGGCGATGGCGCCCCCCAGCCGCCGCGCCTCGGGAAAGCCCTGCTGGGTCCAGTCGGGTGAGACGTCTCCCTCCGGACCGTCCGCGAACGCAACGATCACCCGATCGCTGAGGTTGTAATCGCGCTGCAGACGCGCGGACGCGAGACGGACCGCGACGCCATGGAGGTCGCCGTGATTGAGACGATTGTCTGGTCCCACCGACGTGCCGTGAATCGGAAAGAAGATCAGCGCCGCCATGGGACGCGTCGACGAGGCTTCCTTTCGATCGATGCGCAAGACGACCAGGCGCGGAAGAATCTCGTTGTATGGGGGACGCGGATTATTCAGCTGCCACGCATCCGCGCTGCGATTTCGCGTCACGTTCAGCACATTCGTGATTCCGACGCAGATCACCGCCGGCGCGAGGTGAGCGAATGCGTAAGACGCGGCATCTTTGATGTGGTCCGCCATCGATGTGACGAATCGCTCGTCGAAACCACTCTTCTTCGCGCCGAACGCGTTATAGGAGCACGAGCCGAAGTACGCGCCCGGACCGGCGTGGGTGTGCGTGGAGAGGAGCACGACGTCCGCGGGACCGAGGCCCTCGCCGGCCAGGCGCTGCGCGACGAGGCGGCCGAGCAATGCGCTGGAGGCGCCGAGGTCGAGCTGCACGAGCGCCAAGCGCCGGCCGTCCGGCGACTCGAAGGCCAGCACGCGCGCTTTCAGTCGCGTCCAATAGCCCTCGCTGACTTTGCCGGCGATGGAATAGCCGAAGGTCGGCAGTCCCGGCGGCGGCGTGATGTCGGCTTCTGCAACCGCGGCGCGCAGCTCGCCGGACGGAGTGACGGGCGCGATCGGCGGCTGCGTCACGATCAGCGGCCGTCCGCCGCAGCATCCGGAAAGGACGACCAGTGCCGCGAGCGCGATGCAGCGCCAGGTCATGGCACGAGTAGCTCCGCGTCGACACCTTCGTGGTCGGAAAACGGCCAATCCTCAGCTTGGTTGCGGATCAGCTCAACCTTCACGGCGCGAACGTCGTCGCCGAGACGGGTGAAGACGTAGTCGATCCACTCGTTCGAAAGGCGGCCATCATCCTCCCAATGCGAGCCGCACGCGCGCGGCTCGACCAGCCTCGGATCGTGCTCGTTGAGACACTCCTCGCGCGCGTCCTTCGTCAGCTCGGTCCAGGCCGTAGTCATTGTTTGGTAGATCGGACCATCGCACGAGCCCGTCGGAGCAGTGTTGAAATCGCCGGCGAGGATGAACGGAATCGACGGATCGAGACGCTTGGTGTAAGCGAGGAGCTGATTCACTTGGTCCCCCCGGATCTCGCAGTAATCGCGACGGCCGTATTGCGCTTGCGTGTGCGTGACGATGACCGCCAGACGTGTATCCCCCTTTTTCACGTTCTGACGCAGAATGCCCTTACGGCCGAGGCCGTCGGCCTCCCAGACGCGCCACCAAGCGGCGTGGCGGTGATACTGCTGGAAATCGTAGCCGTTCTCCACGCTCCATCCGCGCTTGGTGCTGACGAAGATCAACAACCCGCTGAGATGATGTGGCCAATGGCTCTTTTTTTCGATGCGAACGTAACCAAGCGGCTCGAAAGCGTGGGCGAAGAGCGCGGCGTCGCTCCGGAACCACACCTCCTGCAAGAGGATGAAGTCGGGATCGCGCCGGCGCACCTCATCGACCACGGCGTGCATGCGCACGATGCGGCTGTGCTTCAACACCGGCCCGTGCACATTCCACGAGACGAGATGCACCGCGGTCGCCGCGTCGGTACTGGACGCGAAAACGGCTATCGCCACGACGACAAACGCGTACCTGGAAAGGCGCATGTGTTGAGCTGAAGAATTGCCGACGGAATTATCGCGCAGAAGTGATCGGATCGAACCAAATGAATGAGGTTAACGGCTGACAGCAGCACTCGCTGCGTTTGCCCGGCCGACCCGACGCGCGCTGGAAGACCTTGAATGGCGAGATTCTGGCCATGGCCGGCTGTACAGCCTTCCAATCCGACATGCGAGTGCGCGTCGTTGCGACCGCCACGATCCGGCTTTAGAACAAACGAAGCCACTGTTTCCAGTGGTTTCGGCTTGGTTTTTTCTGGAGCCGTTGGCCGGATTTGAACCGGCGACCTGCTGATTACGAATCAGCTGCTCTGCCAGCTGAGCTACAACGGCATTCTGGCGAGGGCCCTGCAGAACAGGGCGGCGCGCGATTCTATTCGCCCGCCGGGCTTGTGTAAACTCCCGCCGCTCGAGCGCAAGCCGCGCGTGGCTCCGTCACTGACTCAGCACGTGCAGGATGTTCCCGTCGGGATCTTTGAGCCATGCGCCCTTGAAGCTTCCTGCCACGTGCAGGTCGCCCTGGCGCGTCAGGCCGGGAAGATCGTAATGCTCGAACGTGACGCCCTTCGCCTTCAGCGCGCGCACGACCTCCGCGGCGTCGGGCACGACCCACGTCGCCGAGGTCGCCTTGTTCGTTGCGGCGTACTGCGATTCGTAGACGAACACATGGGAGTTGCCGCTGCGGTAGCGCGCGCCGCCTTCGTGCTGCTCGTCCGGTTTCAGACCGAGGATCTCTTCGTAGAACTGGCGCGCCTTCTTCAGATCGCGCACGGCAATCGTGGCCATCGCATCGTTGTCTGCAAGCATGATCGGAATGCCCGAGCCACTTTCGGGCCAACTCGGAAGCTCGGCAAGAAAGCGCAAGCCGCGCGTGGATGGCTCCGCGGTATCTTCAACCACCATGAAACGATCGCTGGCGATCCTGCTCTTCGCGTTCACCGCCCGCGCGCAGTTCACCCAGCCGCTCGCGACCGGCGTGCGCCTCGACCCCGCCGGCGACGCCGCCGACCTCGGCAGCATGCCGATCGGCATGGCCCTCGCCCCGGGCGGCGCGCGCGCCGCCGTCGTCCTGAGCGGCTGGCGCGAGCACGGCGTGCAGATCGTCGACCTGAAATCGCGCAAGGTCACGCAGACGCTCAAGCAGGAGGCGGCGTTCTACGGCGCCGCCTTCGCGCCCGACGGGACGCACCTCTACGTCTCCGGCGGCAACGACGACTCCGTTTTCTGCTACGCGTGGAAGGACGGCGCCGCGACGTTCGAGCGGAAGATCGTCCTCGGCAAGCAGAAGGAGAACAAGACCGGCTCGCGCTATCCGGCGGGCGTCGCTGTTTCCAAAAATGGACGGTATCTCTACGTGGCGGAGAACGTAGGCGACGCGCTCGCCGTCGTCGATGTCAAGAACCTCGACATCCAGCGTTTGCCCGTCGACCACTATCCGTACGCCGTCGAAGTCGCCTCCGACGGCAACATCTACGTCTCGGCGTGGGGGGCCGACACCGTCTCGGTCTTCGGCGTGCGCGCGGACGGCACGCTCTTCCCGCGGACGCGCCTCCGCGTCGGCCGCCACCCCTCGGCGCTGGCCTCGAGCCGGTCGCGGCTCTACGTGGCCCTGGCCGGCAGCGACCGCATCGCCGTCGTCGATCTCCACAGGTGGAAGATTTTGAACATGTTCAAAGACGCGGCGCCGGGCGCGCCGTCGGAAGGCAGCACCCCCAACGCCCTCGCCCTCTCTCCCGACGGTAGAACGCTCTACGTCGCCGAGGCAGACAACAACGCCGTCGCGCTCTTCGACGTGCAGAGCGGCAAGCTCCGAGGACGCATCCCCACCGACTGGTACCCGACCGCGGTGGCGAGCACGCGCGACGCCGTCCTCGTCGTGAGCGGCAAAGGCCACGGCAGTCACGCCAATCCCGGCGGCCCGACGCCTGGGCAGCCGATCCAGCGCCCACTCGAATATGCCCTGGGACAGCTCAACGGGACGCTCCGCGTCGTCGCCCATCCGCGCGACGCCGCGCTCGCGAAGTACACGCGCCGCGTCGCCGCCGCGAACAACTGGAACGGCACGCGCGGCATCCGCCGCTATCCGCCGTTCAAGCACGTCGTCTACATCATCAAAGAGAACCGCACGTACGATCAGATCTTCGGCGACCTCAAAGGAGGCGACGGCGATCCCGGTCTCGTCTTCTTCGACCGCACGTCGACGCCGAACCATCGCGCGCTCGCGCTCCGCTTCGGCCTCTTCGACCGCTTCTTCACGAACGCCGAGGTCAGCTCGCAGGGGCACATCTGGTCGACGGCGGCGTACGTGACCGACTACGGCGAGAAGACCGTGCCGGCGGTGTACTCCGACCGCCGCGCCGACGTCGACGGCGAGGAGATCGACGAGCCGGAGTCCGGCTTCCTCTGGACGCTGGCGAAGAAGTCGGGCCTGTCGTTCCGCGACTACGGCGAGATGGTGAACGGACCGCAGGGCTGGCCGCGGACGCAGCCCGATCTCGGCTCCGACATCAGCCCGACCTATTCGCCGTTCAACGTCGAGATCGCCGACCAGAAGCGCGCCGACGCCTGGATCGCCGAGCTGCGGCAATTCGCCGCCGACGGCAACATGCCGGCCCTCGAAGTCCTGCACCTTCCGTCCGACCACACGGCGGGCGGCAATCCGAAGTACCGCTCGCCGCGCGCCTACATGGCCGACAACGATCTCGCTCTCGGCCGCATCGTCGAAGCGCTCTCGCGCTCGCCCTACTGGCGCGACACGGTGATGTTCGTGCTCGAGGACGACTCGCAGGCCGGACCCGACCACGTCGACGCGCACCGCGGGCCGCTGCTGGTGATCTCCGCGTACAACCGCGCCGGCACGATCCACCGCTTCGCGAACACGACCGACGTCATCGCCGCGATCGAGGACATCCTCGGCCTCGGCCGCCTCTCGAAGTTCGACTACTTCAGCCGCTCGCTCGCCGGCATCTTCGCCGCGGCGCCGGATCTCACGCCGTACAAGGCGCTCGTGCCGGAAGCGAACATGGACGAGATGAATCCGCCGAAGACCGCGGCGGCGCGGATGTCCGAGGGGCTCGACCTGAGCGGGCCCGACCGCATCGACGACGCCAAGTTCAACGAGATTCTCTGGACGATGTTGAAGGGCGATCAGCCGATGCCGGCGGCGCAGGCGATGGCCCCCCTCCAATTACTGCAGATCAGCCGATGACAGATACGCGTTCAGCTCGGCCATGACGGCGTCGACGACGCGGCGATTGCGCACCCCGACGTGAGCCGTGTTCGTCCAGTGAAGCTCCTTCGGCTGCCGGGCACGATTGAAGAACGCGACGACGGCCTCGGGAGGAAAATGCCGATCGTCCCGCGCGGCAATCACGATCAATCGCCGCGGCGCGATTCGCGCGACGTAGTGCCCGGGGTCGAACGTGTCGATCGGAATTCGCGCGATGCGCACCAGCGCCGGCCGCAGCCAGGCCGGCACGCCGCCCAACTCGGCGTCGAGCGTGCTCGAGAGACTCGCGCCTCCGTGGACGAGCACGACCTGCGGCACGCGGGCATCGATCGCTCCGTGGATCGTGGCGAAGATCGAGCCGAGGCTCGCGCCGAGCAGAAGCATGCGGCGGGTGTCGAGCCGCTCGTCGCGCGCGAGGTAATCGACGGCTACGACTCCGCCGGCCACCGTGCGATACGCCGCCTGCCGGATGTCGTAAGGAGCGCGCACTCTTCCGAGCAGCGTGTGCGGCGGTTTCCAGGGATACTGCACCGCCACGACGACGAGATCGTCTTTCGCCGGAATGAGCTGCAGGATCGCGTCTCCCGTGCCCGCCCCGGCGTACGTGATGACGACGCGATACACGGGACGCAACGCGAGTGGACGCCGGACCCACGCCGTCGTGAGGACCTCGCCACGATCGTTGCGCAGCGCGACGTGTCGAATGGACGATCGTTCATCGCGCCGCGCCGCCAGCTCCTCGGCGCCGCCGGACTTGCCGCGCAATTCGAGAATGTGGCGCGTGCCGTCGGACGGAAGCAGCAGGGCGATCAGGACGAGTGCCGCCGCGACGGTCGCGATCACAATCGCAAAGGCAGTGAGGATGCGGCGCAGCCAGCGCATGCATCAGCGCTGCGGGTTCGTGTACGCCGGCGGTTCCGCGTACACCGGCGCCACGTTCGCGAGCGTCGCGCCCTTCCACGCCGAGGGGACGCCGCGGATAAAGGTGACGAGGCCGGCGATGGGGGAGCGGACTTCGCCGGCAGGCCGGCCTGCGGTGTCAGTGAGGGACCCGAGGAGCATGCCGGAGCTGACGTAGGCTCCGCCGCGGACGGCGGGGGTGAAGATCGCCGTCGCCTCGGCGCGGAGGCGGGCGCCGGAGCCGAGCCACAGCGGGTGCTCGACGCCGCGCGCCTTGCGCTCAATCATGCCGAGGGTGCCGAGGACGTTGAGGCAACCCTCGACGAGCGTGACGACGTCGCCGGCTTCGACGCGGCCGTTCGCGCCGGCTTCCGCGACCACGGCGGTCTTGCCGAGCGACAGCGAGTAGCCGCTGAGCGTGCGGGTGGTGGCGGGATTCGCCAGATCGAGGTCCTCGATGATGATGCGATCGAGGCCGAAGGCGAGTGCCATCGCCCGCGATTTCTCGTCGAGCGCGGCGTTGCCGCTGCGCATCCAGTAGCTGTACGGCACGAGGTCCTCGTCGAGGTCGCCGCCGTGCAGGTCGACCACCGTACCGGCCGGCTTCACGATCTGCTCGGCGACCGCGGCGAGCACGCGCTGCGTCTGCGTCCCTTTCGGATCGCCCGGATAGTTGCCGTTCATCGACTTCCGGTCGACCGGATTGACGTGCACCGTCATCTGCTCGAACGACGCCACGTTGACCAGCGGCGCGATGATGGCGGTCCCGGCGAGCGCCTTCGGATCGATCTTCGACGGAAGCTGCGTCAGCGCCACGATGGAGGAGTACTCGGTGCCGTGGCTGCCGGCCACGAAGGCGACGACCGGCCCGGGCCGCGCGCCGTGAATGATGATGATGGGCAGCGAGGTGGCGGCGTCGGAGGCGGCGGGAACGTCGAGCGTGCCGTATGCGATCGTTCCCGGCTGCGCCGTTGCGGTGCCGACGGTGAAGGCGACGAGAAGCGTGAAAAGCATGCCCGAGTGTAATGCGGCCCCTACCGAGGGGCCGCTGGAATGTCGGCGAAGCGGATGTTCTGCACCTTGTACGAGCGCCAGTCGCGGTAATCGAAGTGCCACCATTCAAACTCGTACACCGCGAAGCCCTCCGCTTCCATGGCGCTTCGCAGGACGGCGCGGTGTTCCCGCTGCTCGTCGGTTCCGCCGCTGTAATCGGGATGCGCCCGCTCCGACATCTCGTCGTATCCGCTCGGCATCGACACCGCGCGGCCGGTGGCGCGGTCGAACAGAGTCAGGTCGACGGCGCAGCCGCGGTTGTGCCGCGACCCATGCGCCGGATCGGCGACGTATTGGTGCTTGTCCGGCGGCGTCGCGTCCCAGAAGATCTTCGTGATGTACCAGGGACGATAGGCGTCGTGGATCAGCAGGCCGTAGCCTTTGGCGGCGAGGGCGCGGTGAACGCGGACGACGGCCTCCGCCGCCGGGCGCTGCAAGAATGCTCGCGCCTCCTCGTAGAGCGGAGTGCCGAGGAAATTGTTCGACGTCGCGTAGCGGATGTCTAGGCGGATGGTCGGATCGAGGGAGACGACCTCGACGAGATCGGCCGGGCGGAACGACCCCTCTTCCGGCGGCGGCGTCGCCGCGAGCGCTTCGGCGCGCAATTCCGCGATCGGCCGAACCGGCGTGACGTGGAATTGCTGGACGTCGTTGGATCCCCTCGGCGCGGATGCGCAGGAGGCCAGAAACGCCAGAATCACGATTGCAGCAGCTCGAATGGATCGCATGACGACCTCCTATGCCGCCACCAGCCCAATGCTGAACGAGATCAGCAGGATCAGCAACACGACCGATGTGATTGCCGTGTACAGACGATCGCGCACCTTGACGAAGACGACGACCGACAATGCCACGCGCGCCACCGGCGTGGCGATCAGAACCAGAAGTCCGGCCATGACGACGGCTTGTCCTCGGCCGTGCCGGATGCCGGAGACGACGTCGAGCAGCGTGTTTGGGAAGTGTGCCCCCGGCGAAATGAGCGCGCCGAGCGCGGGGCGGGAGGAGAAATACTCGGGGTGGCGCACGAGCGTAACGGCCATGCCAACGAGCATGATGGAGATGCTCAGCACGACGCCCACGCGCAAGGTGGTCACGATCGCCGTGTGCACCCACTCCTTCACGCCATCACTCCCTTGAACAGCATCTGCACGGCGACGACGGTGAGCACGGCGACGAAGATGAATCGCACCGTGCGGCTGCTGATGCGTCCCAGCGTATGCGAGCCGATGAACGCGCCCGCCATCACGCCGATGGCCACCGGCCCGGCGATGAACGGATCGATCTGCCCGCGCGAGAAGTAGACGCCGGCGCTCGCCGCCGCGGTCACGCCGATCATGAAATTGCTCGTGGCCGTCGACACCTTGATCGGCAGCTCCATGGCCAGGTCCATGGCCGGCACTTTCAACGCTCCCGAGCCGATGCCGAGGAGGCCGCTGATCACGCCGGCGAAGTACATGAGCGCCAGGCCGATGCGCGCGCGCTTCGGCTGATAGTCGACGTGCATGCCCGCGGCATCGTCGAAATAGGAGCTCTTCAGGTCGAGGACGCGCGCCCACGGCCCGACTTCGATCTCCTTCGCGCCGCGCCTTCGGTCGCGCAGCATGGCGAACGCGGAGTAGCCGACGATCAACCCGAAGAGGATGAAGAGAAAACGGGGAATGAGGATCCCGGCGAGAACCGCGCCCGTGATGGCGCCCGCCGTCGTGCCGAGCTCGAGGAACATGGCCACGCGGATGTTCGCCAGCCGGTCGCGGACGTACGCCGCCGCCGCGCCGCTCGACGTGGCGATGACCGACACGATCGACGCGCCGATGGCCAGCCGGATGTCGACGCCCAACAGAAGCGTCAACGCCGGAACGATGATGATCCCTCCGCCCAGTCCCAGCAGCGCGCCGAGAAAACCGGCAAGGAGAGAAATCGCGCCAACGATGACGACGAAGAGGATTGGGCTCATCGCTCCTGCGCCTTCGGCAGCCGGTAGACCTCGCGCGACGGCTTGAGCGGGCGCAGCATCCAGTACGGCCTGCGCGTTCCGTCGGGAGAATGGCGCGAGGCGGGGCGCGTCTTCTCCATCCATTCCTGATACGCCGCGCGCGACTTGGCCGCGTCGACGGCGATGTCGCCGTAGCGGTCGCCGGACTCGGCCTTGCGCACGCGCACGGCCTGATGCCAGCAGTGCATCCCCGAGATCGGGTCGGGCTGCACCGGGAAGGTCAGGTTCTGATGGACGCCGGCGTCGGTCCACCAGATCCGCTGCGTGTCGGCGTCGCGCGACGCGAACGGTGCGACGCCGCGCTCGCGCTGCAGCTTCCACTCACTTCCGTTCCGGTCGAGCGACACCGTGGCCATCATCTGCCGCTGCCCGTCGTCGCCGGTCTTCCAGCGCCCCATGTGATGGCTGCACGCCACGACGCCCGGCCGGATGCCCTCGGTCACCCACGCTTTGACGACGAAGTGTCCGATGCGCGTCTCCACACGGACGAGCTGTCCCGTCGTCACGCCGATGCGCTCGGCGTCGGCCGTGTGGATCCACAGCGGATTCGAGTGCGCGATCTCGTCGAGCCACTTCGCATTCGCGCTACGCGTGTGGATCTGCACGGGAAGGCGGAAGGTCGGGATGAGCGGCATCTCGCCCGGCTGCAGGTTCTCCGGATGGATGTGACTGTGCGTGTATCCGGGGACGGCCATCTCCGGCCAGCCCCACTGCACGAGCGTGCTCGAATAGAACTCGAGTCGTCCGCTCGGCGTGGGGAAGCCGCGCACGACCGCGCCATCGATCTCCACGCCGACGCGCCGGCGTCCCTCGGCGTCGCCGTCCGGTGTCGGCACCGGGACGATGTTCGGCTGATCGGGCTTGGGCGAGCGCGCGTAGACGCGGCCCAGCGAGTCGACGCGTACATCGACGAGCTCCGCTTGCGGCACCGCTTCTTCGTGCATCGCGCCGACCTGGTGCTTGACCTCGAACGCGCCGGTGCGCCGCATCGATTCGAGCGGCGAGACTCCCTCCTCCGCCGCCTTTTCCGGGAGGCCGGGCACGGAGTTGTCGAAGATGTATCCGTAATATTCGTCAATCGACAGCTTCGCGCCCGGCTCCTTCTTCGACTCGAAAAACTTCCGGATGCCGCGGCTGCCGTCGGGGTCGATGCGCCAGGAGAGCTCGATCCAGAATTCGTTCTCTTCCCAAACTTCGCCGGGATTCGTTTCGCGCGTGTCGCGGATCTTCTGGCCGAGGCGTTCCTTCGCGGCGCGAAGCACCGGCTGGCGGAAGCCGAGCCATTGCGCGTCGTGCGTCTCGTACGAGTGGAGGTCGTGCCGCTCGGAGCCGATGCCGACGGGCAGCACGTAGTCGGCGAAGTAGGCAGTCTCGCTCCACGTCGGCGTGAGCGCGACGTGCAGGCCGACCTTGGCCTCGTCGGTGAGGGCCTCGATCCAGGAGAAGCCGTCGGGGTTGGTCCAGACGGGGTTGTAGACGCGGCTGAAGTAGACGTCGAGCTTGCCGCGGCCGTCTTTCAGGAATTGCGGAAGGAGGAAGGAGAGCTCGTTGCAGGCCAGGGGAAACTCGTCGGGCCAGGTGAGGTCGTTCCACTGCGGCGGATGCGGCGGCATGTGGATCGGCCGGGGCACGAATTTGTTCCAGGCATTCGGAAACACGCCCCCCTCGGCGCCGATCGCGCCGGAGAGCGCGTTGAGCAGGAAGAGTGCCCGCGCCACCTGCCAGCCGCCGAGGTTGCCGGCGGTGGCGCTGCGCCACGTGTGCGTGCTGAGGCGCTTCCCCGCGGCAGCAACGAGCTCCGCGACCTGCTCGATCGTCGCGGCCGGCACGCCCGATTCGCGTTCGGCAAAGGCGAAGGTATACGTGTCATATAGGTCGGCGAGGGCCTGCTCGAAGTCCTCGAAGGATCCCCCACGCCCCTGCGCCTCCATGTACTCCTGCCAGTTCCACCACCGCCGTACGAAGTCGCGGTCGTAGCGGCGCTCGCGGATCATGTGCCGGGCGATGGCCAGGAGGATCGCCGCTTCGCTTCCCGGATAGGGAGCGAGCCAGTGATCGGCGTGCGTCGCGGTGTTGGAGAGGCGCACGTCGAAGACGATCAGCTTCGCGCCGCGCTGCTTTCCCTCCATGACGCGCTGCGCGTGCGGGTTGAAGTAGTGGCCCGACTCGAGGTGCGCGCTGATGAGCAGGATGACGTCGGCGTTGGCGTGGTCGGGGCTGGGGCGGTCGAAGCCCATCCAGAACTGATAGCCGGCGCGCGCGCTCGACGAGCAGATGTTCGTGTGCGAGTTGTGCCCGTCGACGCCCCACGCCGCCAGGACGCGCTCCGTGTAGCCGTCCTCGCCTGGACGGCCGACGTGATACATCACATCGTTTGGCCGTCCTTCCGCCAGCGCCCGGCCGATGCGCGCGGCGATGTCGTCGAGCGCCTCGTCCCAAGTCACTTCCGTCCATCGATTCCCGCCGCGCGCGCCGTCGCGCCGGAGCGGGCGGAGGATGCGGTCGGGATCGTTGGCCTGGTTGAGCGTGGCCGGGCCCTTGGCGCAGTTTCGTCCGCGCGATCCGGGATGCTCGGGGTTGCCCTCGTACTTGCGAACCTCGAGCGTCTCGCGGTCGACGTAGGCGAGGAGGCCGCACGCCGACTCGCAGTTGAAGCACGTCGTCGGAATGAGCATGTAGCGGCGCTCGACGCGGGCCGGCCAGGCCTTGGAGTCGAGCTCCGTCCAGTCGTCCCACCGATCGCGCGGCGGAAAGGACGAGAGCTCCGTACCGCTTGGTCCGGGATAGCGCATTTTCATGTTCATGCGAGCGGCACCGCCTGTCCCGCTCCGACGTGCGCGTGCTCGTAGAAAAGCAGACCGAGCAGCATCAACGCGGGCGAAACGAAAATACCGAGAAGTTGGAGGATCACGCCGGCCGCAAATGCGAGCCGGTATTTGCCACGCACCATCTCGAAGATCGCCAGCCGGGCGTGCGCGGTCGGATGAGGAGTGAGGACTTCGGCGGCGATGAGAGCGAGGTGGACGATCGTCGCCGTCACGGCAATCGCCGTTCCGACGCCCGACGCGAGCGCGAGCGCCGACGCGCCGGCAAGGACCGCGGCGACGAGATGCTGCAGCGGCAGCAGCGGGCTTTGCCACAGGTCGCGCGCTTTCGCCTGCGCGAAGAGCCACGCGGTGTACGTGCCCGAGGCGATGGCGAAGAGCGCTCCGACCACGGCGAGGCCGCGCGGCGGTCCGTTGCCGAAGAAGCTCCAGAGAAGATGGATGCCGAGCACGGCGGCGAATCCCGTCAGGATCACCGCGCCGCGCACGATCCAGCTCCGCCACTGTGGCCGCGTGAGGATCATGAAGAAGCGCGCGGGGTGCTCGAGGTCGGCGATGAGCAGAGCGAACGTGATGGCCAGGGCGATCGCGGCGAGGAGCGGCGCCGTCCACTTCCAGAGAACGCTCGCCGTGTCCAGGCGTCCGAGGAGGACGAGCGACGCGGCGACGAGGTACGAGCCGGCGGCGATGGCCTTGGTCCAGACGTACGTGCTGACCGGCAGACCCCACGGCGCGCGATGCGGCACGTCGTAGGAGAGCATCGCCGCGGCGACGTTGTTCGCCTGCGCGGGATGTCCGGAGAGGACCTCGTGCGGCAGTCCTTCCCCCTGCTCGCTCCACATGAAGATCCCGCCCTCGGGGCGCCGCGCCGCGAGAGGATCGAGCGTGGCCTGGTGCGCTCCCTTGTAGAAGAGCTTCGGAAGGGTCTCCTTCTCCGGCCGGCGCACGGCCACGACGTCGCGATTGACGAACTGCGCCACGCGCGACTGCGGATCTTTCAGGTTCCCGATGAGGATCGCTTCCGTCGGGCAGACGACCACGCAAGCCGGCTCGAGCCCGACGTCGAGTCGATGCGCGCAGAAGTTACATTTCTCCGCCGAATGGTCCTCGGGGTTGATGAAGATAGCGTCGTACGGGCAGGCGGCGATGCAGGCCTTGCAGCCGATGCAGATGCTCTTGTCGAAGTCGACGATGCCGTCGGGACGCCGGACCATCGCGGTCGTCGGACAGGCGGTGACGCAGGGCGGATGCTCGCATTGGTTGCAGCGCGTGACCTGAAAGGCGCGCCGCGCGGCCGGGAACGTGCCGACGTCGACGTACTTGACGTACGTGCGGTTCACGCCGAGGGGAACGGCGTTCTCCGACTTGCAGGCGGTGCTGCAGGCGTGGCAGCCAATGCAGCGGGTCTGGTCGATGACCTTCCCCCACTGCACGGTTTCCGACATGGGCAAAAAGGTACCACGGGTACAACGCCGCCAGCGCGAGGTTTGCGCGCAATATGTGCATGGCGCACAAGCTGCCGTTCGACATCGACGCCGTGATGCGCCGCATCCGCGCGGCGGTGACGGAGCATGCGGACGCAGCGATGTTCGAGCTCGCCGAGCGCGGCTTCAAGAGCGTGTTTCAGCAGCTCGTCGGGTGCATCATTTCCATCCGGACTCGCGATGAGGTGAGTCTTCCCACGGCCATCAAGCTTCTCGAGCGAGCGGCAACGCCGGCGGCCGTGGCGAAGTTGTCCGTGCCGCAGATCGACGCGCTGATTCGCGCGAGCAGCTTTCACGAGGCCAAGGCGGCGCACAGTGCGCGAACCTGGCCATGGGCGTGGCTTGCGGGGCGGCGCGGATCAGCGTCGACATCCACGTGCATCGGATGACGAACCGGTGGGGCTACGTCGCGACCCGCTCACCCGAGGGGACGATGCGGGCGCTGGAACAGAAGCTGCCGCGAACGTATTGGATCGAAATCAACCGGCTGCTGGTGCCGTTCGGGAAGCACGTCTGCACGGGACACCTGCCCAAGTGCTCGACGTGTCCGATCCTCGAGTACTGCCGGCAGGTGGCGGTGACGGCGCATCGTTAGAATCGTCGGACGCACCGTCTATGCGTGCGCACCGACTTGTCGTTGGAGCTCTGTGATCGCAAGAAGCATTTCCGCACGTTGATAGGCCAACGTTCCACCAGTGCCCCAATTCTGTTTAGTGATTGCGTCCTCGAGAAGACGCAGCGCTTTGACTCTCTCGGCAACGGTACCATCTCGATAGGACACGACAGTGCCCATGATCAACCACTGAAGTTTGAGGTGGCGCACGGTGTCAAAGGTGGGCGTAGCATCAATATCGAACCACTCGCCGGACATCTCCGCCTCGGAAGGTTTTCTAGGAAACGCATTGGGAAGGGATTGCAGCCAGGCGTGACTGAGGTCATCGTTGTGCTCGCCTTGTTCGGTCGCAGCCAGATTCCGTAATGCATACAGCACCAGACCGGAATCAGACTCCGTTTCTGACGAATCGACGATCAGGGGATTAAACTTCCAACGAGCGCGCTCCCGATCGCTATTCTGGATCAACCAGCCCTGGGCACGATCCACCGCGGCACTCATGCTCTCCCGCATGGCCGGCGAGTGTTGCGGTAACAATCGTTGCTCATTCAACGAGATCGCAAGGAGAGCGGTCGCCATCGTCGATTCTTGTATTGCCGACATCCCGACAAAAACCGGCCAGCCTCCATCCCGCCCTTGCTGCGTGATGATGTACTTCAGCTCCGGCTCGGTCGCCGGTTGCTTGAGCACCGCGAGCGCTCGAATACACCAGGCTGTGTTGACAAGGTTAGGGGGCTCCTTCCCTCTGAACCAGCCAACGGCCCCCGGCGGCCGCTGCGCACGCAGGAATGCCGCAATTGCAACGGGATCGTGTCCAAGCGAAACGCGCCGCGCCGTCAACGCTACAATTAATTGCGCCGCCGCCCAGCCGCTGTCGGTGGTGTTACGCAGCTCGAATTCGGAGCGAAAGTCTATTCTAGCCTGGACCTCGATTCGGTTTCCCGAATCGGCCAATCGCTTCAGCACGTCAGCCGATAATGGAATCCGGTCGCCGGCAAGTAAAACGCGTGCTCTCTGAACCGTGAAACGCGCGTACGTTTGAATACCTGAACGCTCCTGATAAGCGAAAGCCACCAGGAGAGGCAGGAGCAGAATGACTACCCGTTGCCAATACGTGCGTCTCTTCAACCAGAGTTTCGTAGGGATCACAACGGTCTGGGCGAGATCGGCCCAGATCTTCATGAGTGTCTCCATCATTTACCTTCCCGACCCACCGGCGGCGCATAGAACGGATTCTCGCGCAGCGATCCGTCGATGATGATCATCCGATGGCTTCGGAGCACATCGAAAATCACGTCCCCTCTGAATTTGGTCAGGTCGTAGGCGCAGATCACGACGTCCGCGCATTCGGCGAGGACATCGTTCAACCGCGATTCGTACTCGGCGAGATCGTGCACTCCGGGCCGGTCTTGCAGGGCCCACTCCATGTGCGCGATGCCGCGCGTCAGCAGGTATCCCTGCGCCGTGCCGTCGCTGAGCATCTGCCGGAGCAGCTCGATCATGGCATGCTGGTCGAACCGTTCGTCCCGCAGGTAGGCCTCTTCCCACTGAAGCAGCACCAGCTGGTGCCGCGCCTCCGCTCCGGCCACGTCGATTCCCGCGTCCGTCAAACGCCGCTCGTGGCGGCCGCGATCCGGGGGAGCGACGATGTGAAGGGCCTTCTCTCCCACGGCCAGGCCGTCGGCGACGAAGGGAGCGAGCACCCGATAGCGCTCCTCCTCCGAATGGAAGAAAGCGGCGACGTGGCGCCATTGCCGGACGACGGAGCCGGCCAGAGGGATCGCCCTGTCCGGCGCGCGGAGCGATTCGATCGCTCCGATCAGCGAGCGGTCGGCGTCGGACTTCATGACCACCTCCCGAGCGCCCGCGCGGCGGGCTTCTTCAGGCAGTTGATCGGAGCTGTGCATGGTCAGGACGAGAAACTGCGCGGCCGGCACGCTCTGCCGGATCCGGCGGGCCGCTTCCAGTCCGTTCAACTTCGGCATGCTGACGTCGAGCAGTACCACGTCAGGCTTGAGCCGATCCGCTTCCTCGACCGCTTCCTCCCCGTCGGCCGCTTCCCCGCAGACTCTCCATTGCGCGTGCGACTCCAGGAGTGAGCGGATGCTGCGCCGCACGGGGGCATGATCGTCGGCGATCAGGATGCGAAGCTCGGGCATCCGCTATGCCTCCGGGATCGGAAGACTCACTGTGACCGTTGTGCCTTTGTCTCCCGATCGAACATCCATCCGGCCTCCGAGCTCTCTGGCCCGCTCGCGCATTCCGGCGATGCCGACGCCGGCGGCGGCCAGCATGCTCTCGTTGTCCCGCAGCGCTGCCGGCAGCCCGCGGCCTCGATCGGCGATCTCCAATTTCAGCACCTGCGGCTGTCTCTCGAGATGGATCTTAACAACTGTGCTTCCGGAGTGCCTCTGGATATTCGTAAGTGCTTCCTGAACGATCCGAAAGACTGCCGTCTCCATCTCCATAGGGAGCCGCTCGAGCTCGTCGGGCAGATCGAGCGTCACGGCGATGCCGCTCCGCTCCTGGAATCCCTGCGCGTACCAGCGCAGGCTTGGCACCAGCCCGGCCGCCTCGATCATGGGCGGGTGCAGCAGGTACGAAAGCGTCCGGACCTCGGCGATGGCGCGCTCGGTCAGGGCGATGCTCTCGTCGATCGCCTCGCGCACCGACGAATCCGACGCCGCCACCGAGCGCTTGAGCATCGACAGGTCCATGCGCAGCGCGGCGAGGTTCTGTGCCGTCGTGTCGTGAAGCTCGCGGGCGATGCGGCGCCGCTCTTTGTCCTGCGACTGCAGCAGGCGGGCGGAAAGCGTCTCGAGCTGGTGTGCTCGCCGCGCCAGCTCCTCCTGGGCGTGCTTGCGCTCCGTGATGTCGGCGTTGGTTCCGTACGCGCGCAGCGGCCGGCCGGCGGCATCGCGGACGATCGTGGCCCGGCCGAAGATCCAGTGCACGCTGCCGTCGGGCCATACGACGCGGAACTCGGTGTCGCTGGGCCCCGTGCCGGCGTGGAGCCGTTCGCGGCTGGCCAAGACCCTGTCGCGGTCGTCGGGATGGATGACCGCGAGGTAGTCCTCGAGCCGCGTGCCTTTGTTCAGGTCGTCACCGAAAAAAAGATGCTGATTCGCTTCGGTGTTGATGATCTCGCCGCCGACCAGGTCCTGTTTCCAGCTTCCGGTGTGCCCCAGCTTCTCCGCGTCGACCAGCAGCCTTTCCGTCTTGCGAAGCGCCTCCTCGGCACGAACGCGCTCGGTCACGTCCTCGTTCACCACGACGGCGCCGGTAATGACGCCGTCAGCGTCGCGAATCGGTGCCGCGTAATTCTTGATGGTCTTTTGAACCCCGTCGAAGGTGTTGATGTCGATCAATTCGTCGCGTGTGGTTTGGCCTTCTTCGACGGCTCGCAGCGACGCCCATTCGTCCGCGGCGATCCTCTCCCCCGAGTCGTGCCGGAAGCCCTCGCTCTTTGCGCGCCGCTCCGGCCCGGAGACGATCATTTCGCCCCAGATGCCGAAGGCGGCGGGATTGTGCCGCAGAATGTCTCCCCTCCGATCGAGCACGATCACGCCAACCGGAAGCGTCTCGAGAACCTGTTGCAGGAGCAGCTGGCCCGCGCGGACCTGCTCCTCGCTGCGCACGCGGTCGGTGATGTCGAAGGCGATGCCGACGACGCCGATCACGTTCCCGGCCGGATCGCGGAACGGAACCAGTTGGAGCTGCGCCGCGGTCGTCCCATCGTCGATCTGCAGCTTGCTGGACTCGCCCGCGAGCGCCCGGCGGCACCCGTCCAAGACACGCTCGCGATCGGGGGACTGCGCGAACAATTCCGGGACGGTCATTCCCACCGCCGAGGGGTTGCCCGGGAAGGCCGCGCCGGCGTCCCACACGACGCGCAGATCGCGATCCGTGACGCAGGCTCGGGCAGGAATCTGCTCCGTGAATAGCCGCAGCCGCGACTCCGTCTCCTTCAGCCGGCTGATGTCGATCATGGCCCCCACCGCGCGGATGGCCCGCCCGCCGGCGTCGCGTTCAATCGCACAACGCGAAGCCACCCAGGCCCAGGAGCCGTCCTTGCGGCGGAAGCGGTACTCGTTCGACCAGCCGGGAGCGCCGCTCTCGATGGCCTGAGATGCGGCCTGCTCGACCTGCTTGACGTCGTCGGGATGGACGCGTTCGCGCCACCAGCTGACGTGGTTCCCCACCTCGTCGCAGTGGTAGCCGAAGTTCGACTCGAGGGTCTCCTCCCACTTCACGGCATCGTTTCGGAGATCTCTTACCCAGACGGCCTCGAACGCCACTCGAGCGAGCAGCCGGTCCAGCCTTTCGCCAACTGTGGGACGTTTCGTAGCCGCCATGAGTGAGCTCGGAACTTCTCAGAGCAGAATAACGCGATCACAATAGCTGTGCAGACCAAGAACCCCGGAGCCCGGCCATGATCAGGATCGCCATTGCCGACGACCACGCCATTGTTCGCAAGGGCCTTCGCCAAATCCTCGCCGAGACGAACGATCTCGCTGTCACGGGCGAAGCAGCCTCGGCCGACGAATTGCTCACGCTTTTGCGCTCGCAGCCATTCGACGTCGTCGTGCTCGACCTCACCCTTGGCTCGCGCGACGGCATCGACCTGCTCAAGATCATCAAGAGCGAATTCCCCCGCCTCCACGTCCTCATGCTCAGCATGCACGCCGAGGATGTCTTCGCCGTGCGCGCCCTCCGCGCCGGCGCCCGCGGCTACATTCAAAAGGAAGGGGCGCCGGAGGAATTGCTCGCCGCCATCCGGCGCATCGCCTCGGGGCGCACCTATGTGAGCGCGGCGATGGCCGAGCGGATCACGAAAGATCTCATGCGCGGCTTCGAGAAACTCCCGCACGAGCGCCTCTCCGATCGGGAATTCGAAGTCCTCCGCGCGCTCGGCTCCGGCAAATCCGTCACCGAAATCGCCAACGCCCTGAATCTCAGCGTCAAAACCGTCAGCACGCACCGTACGCGCATCCTCAACAAGACAGGCCTTCGCAATAACGCCGAGATCGTCAGCTACGTCCACGCCCATCATTTGACTCCCGGCTGAAATCAGACTCCGTCCTACGGCACGTTCGGACGCATTGACTCTCTTCGGGGACGCGGAGCGCCGATCATCGCGTTGCGGTCAGCGATGTCACTCGCCACTGCAGCTACCGATCCTCGCCAGGAGCTTCTCCAACTCGCGCTCTCCGTTTTCGGCGTGCGCTTCGGCGTGCTCCGATTGGCGGGCGACGCCCCCATCGCCAGCAGCCCGGCGCTGCCGATCGAGATCGAGGAGCCGCTCGCGCAGTACGCCGCGGCGCATCGCGACGCGCTCGTCGAACTGCAGGATGCCGCGGCAGGGATTCGTTTCTACGCCGCGGCGAAGCTCGTCGACTCGGACGGCGGACTGCGGGGAATCCTCGCCCTTCTCGACGATCGCCCGCGCACCCTCACCGAGTTGCAGAAAGACGCCCTGCTGAGGATCGCCGCGCAAGTCATGCGCGACGTCGAGATGAGAGAGACGATCCGCGCTTTGCGCGAGGAGCAGACTCCGTGGTGGCCGCTCATCGACGAGGCGCCCGTGGCCGTCTTCTGCTATCACGTCAGCAGCAGCCGGCTCTCCTACGTGAATCGCAAGTTTGCCGAATGCCTCGGCTACACGGTCGAGGAGGTCCTCGATCTCGACTCCGTCACCGACATCATCACCGAGGATCAGCACGACGTGGTCAGGGAGATGATCCGCCGGCGCGAGGCCGGAGACGACCGCGAGCTTCGCTACGCCACCAAGGTTCGTTGCCGCGACGGCACGGTCCTCGACGCCGAGGTCCATAGCTCGATCGCCGACGCCGGAACCGGGCGGATCGTGATCGGCGTGGCCGTCGACATCACCACGCAGGTGGCCTCGGGCCGCCATCTCCGCGAACGGGAAGAGTATTTCCGCGCTCTGACCGATCATCTGTCGGACGTCATCGCCATCGTCGGCGGCGACGGCGTTCTGACCTACCTCAGCCCCTCGGCGGCGCGCGTGCTCGGCTATGAGCCCGAGGAGCTGCTCGGCAAGACGACGTGGGCCACAGTCCATCCCGAGGATGCCGGTGCTCTTGGGGCGGCCCTGTCCGAGCTGGCCCGCGGCACGACTTCCGAGCCCCGCGAAGTTCGCTTTCAACACAAGAGTGGAAGCTGGCGAACGCTCGAAGTCGTGGCCACGAATCTTCTCGATCATCCCCAGATCCGCGGCTCGGTCCTCAACCTCCACGACATCACCGACCGCAAGCGGATGGAACGCGAGCTGGGACACTCCACCGCCTCACCAGCCTCGGACGCCTGGCCGCGCAGGTGGCCCACGAATTCAACAACGTGATGATGGGCATCCAGCCGATGGTCGAGGCAATCCGCCGCCGGGCCTCGAACGATGCGACGGTGCTCCGCTTCACCGACGTCATCTCCACCTCGCTCAAACGGGGAAAGCGCGTGACGACCGACATCCTTCGTTTCGCGCGGCCGGCGCAGCTGACGTTGCGGCCGGTCGACGTGCGCGACGTCATCGAACAGGCGGCCGACGAGATCCGGCCCGTCGTGGGCGAGCAAATCAAGCTCGAGATATCCGCGCCGCCGGCGCCGATGCATGTGTGCGCCGACCCCGCGCAGCTCACGCAGGTCCTCATCAATCTCGCCTGAACGCCCGCGATGCGATGGAGGCGTCCGGCGGCACGCTGACCCTGGAAGCGCGGCCCGCCAGGAACGGCGAGATCGCCGGCGCGGGCGCGTTCGCTCACATCGCGGTCACGGACACGGGGAGCGGAATCGCCGCCGATGACTTGCCCTACGTGTTCGAGCCGCTCTTCACCACGAAGCACCGCGGCACGGGGCTGGGACTGTCCGTCGTGTTTCAGGTCGTGGCCGCGCATCAGGGACACATTTCGGTGGACAGCGAGCCGGGGAAAGGGACGACGTTCCACCTCTTCATTCCTGCCGCGTCCGCGAATCCCGGCGTGGACGAAGCGGCGCCTGCCGGCCGGACGGGAAGCGAGCCGCAGTCCGTCCGCGTGCTGATCGTCGACGACGACGAGCCGGTGGCCAGCGGACTGCGCCTGTCGCTCGAGGCTGCCGGGATGGACGTGCGCGCCGTCGGGACGGGAGCGGCGGTGCTGCCGGCGCTCTCCGCGTTTCAGCCCGACGTGATGGTTCTCGATCTCTCGCTTCCGGACGAGGACGGACGCGCCGTCTATGAACGCGTCGCCGCCGCGTCTCCGATTCCCGTCATCTTCTCCAGCGGCCATGCCTCGGAGAGCGACATCGCCAAGCTCCTCGATTCCTCGCGGACCGCGTTCCTCTTGAAGCCGTATGCGACCGAGGAGCTCCTGGACGCCATTCACAGGCTGACGGTGAGGCAACACGCTCATGGATGACCATCGCGTTCTGATCATTGACGACGACGCGGAGACCGCCGCGGAGCTGGGCGCCGTCTTCGCCGAGGCCGGCGTGGCCGCCGAATCGATCGCCGATGCCTTCGCGGCGATGGAGAAGCTGCGCGAGCGGGACTATTGCGCCGTCATCCTCGATCCGATGATTCACGAGCGGCTCAATGGATTCGCGGTGCTGAATTTCCTCGAGCTGGAGCAGCCGGAAACGCTCGGCCGGCTGTTCCTCTTCACCGGCATGTCGGAGCAGACCATCCGGCGCACAGCCCCGTCGGTGCTGCCCCGCCTGTTCCGGAAATCATCGGCACTGGCGAAGGTCGTGGCCGCGGTGATTGAGGCGTGCATCCCGGGCGCGCATACCGGACAAACGGCGCGCAAGTCGGTGTTGCTCGTCGAGGACGATCGCGCCACGGCGGGCGCGACGATCCGCGTGCTCGACGAGCTCGGCTATTCGTCGGAGTGGGCCCAAAACGGGAAGGAGGCGTTGGAAGCGGTGGCCGCGCGCGAGTTCGACGCCATCATGCTCGATCTGGTCATGCCGCACGTCGACGGCTTCGCCGTGCTCGATTATTTTCACGCCGAACGGGCCGCTCTATTGCGCAAGGTCATCGTCATCACCGGCATGCCCGATAAGTACCTGGCGGCACTCGACGCGAGCACGCTCGGCGGCGTCGTCCGGAAGCCGCTCGACGTGCGGCGCCTGGAGCATCTTCTCGTAAATTGCGCGGAGGGCTAAATTCGGTTGGGCGCACAACCGCGGAGAGTCTCAAGCACGGTTTGACACCGTCATGGGCGTTTCTTCGAAAAGACGGTGACACCGTCAATTCCGGTGGAGCCGTCGTCGGTGCAACTCGGCGTCGTAGGCCTGCGCCATAGCGAGCATCATCGAATCCGCCATTGATAACTTATGGGTGAGGCTCAGATCCGCCGCAGCGAGTGCAAGCTCCTCCGCAAGATCGACAACTCGAGTCTTCTTCATCATCGCTACGGCTCGAACTCCCTCTTCTTCGGAACGCTCTCGTTTCGCTACTTTGCAGACTTCGTATAATGCGATCGCAGGTGTGACTACGTTCTGTGGATTTCGCAACCGATCGGCAAATGTTTCAGCATGTGGGCCATCGCTGAAGAATTCAAGCCAGCCAGAAGAGTCGACGACAATCAAAACCGATCCTTCTTCTCGCGAAAGCCGGTTGTTGGTATTCCACGTAAAAACCCTCTCATCTCAGACAACGGTCTATCAGGCACCAAAGTAATCACCCCGCCCTTTGTAACTACCTGAAACTTTTGTCCCGGTTTCACGTTCGCTCGGGACCGAATCTCTTTGGGAATGACGACTTGGAACTTCGAAGAAACCTTCGTGAGCGCCATTGATAGTTCACCTCCAATCGATCGCCTCTATCGTAAACGATTTGCGTTATCTGTCGAGCGGAATGTGGTCTGCGGAGGCATTTGCGTCATGCGCATCGGCTCAAGTCGCCCCACTCCGGCATGCCTATGATGCTTAACATTTTTTGCTAAGAATATCTCGTCATGGTTACTGTAAGGTAGACAGCCCCCACGCATATCGCCGGCGCCTGGGAGCATCTTCTCGTGCATCGTAGGGAGTTGGTCGTTTATAATGCAGTTCATGAACAACACTTCGGAGGTGGCTAATGACGGGTGACGATCAAACCTTAGCAATGATTCTCGTCTCCAACGTTCTTATTCTTGCCAACCAACTGAAAGCGGAGGTTGAATCCAAGGGCACAACCCGCTTCGGCGGTGACTACACCCGTGAGGCGGCGAAGCTGCTGTTCACGGAACGGACCAAGGTATTTCAAGCTCTAGCACAGCGTTAGCATGGCACGTGTCACAGGTTACTGTATGCGGGCATAGCACGGGCACACGCTGATGATACGGCAAGGAACGATCCATGTCGTCAAAACTGTTACGCAAACTTCTTTCATACGTCGCCAAACAAAGGGGCGTTTCGATTCGATTCCCGGGCGTCTCGCTCGACCCAGCAACTCTATCTAGTCGCGCAATCGAAAAACTCGCAGAGGAGGATGTTCGTCGGGGCATCTTCCCATCGGCAACGTTTGACTATCCTGCACACGCGGCAATTGTCACACATGTCGTCGACTGTCGCGGAACAATTTCCGCCGTGGCCGAGGGCCAGCAAGTCTGGCTTGCGGTTATGCCAGAGGGCGGCTATCTTCTCCATCCGAATCGAGGCCCTGTCCATATTCACGGCGATTTGTGGTCGGGCGTTGCATACGTTGGCTCGCGCGTCAAGGGCGCTGCCTCCGATCAGACGTTTGAGATCCGACTCGTCCTTATCTCCGATACAACGGCGTATGAATGGCAGTCCTATCTGGACGAGGCGCACAGAACAGGCGGCTGGACTGGTATTCCAGCGGATCACGTTCATCTCTTAGCGTCAAGAACTGTAATCAGGAACGATGCTCGCGCGGTAAGGGGCACCTAACGGTCCTCACAAGCTGACAAAAGCCGCCGAGGGTTGGCTCAGCGGCGGAGCCGCCTTGGGCGGCTCCAACTGCACGCGCGCGTCACGTCGGCTGCAGTTCGCGCCTGCCACTACGTGTTGGTCGCGGCAGCCGCCGCGCCGCTTCTCGGGGTAGCCGCGTGAGGCGGCTTTTGCAGCTTACAGTGATCGCGTTGGGCGGTCGCGAGCCAGCCACAATCGGGCGGTAAGGATCGCGTGAGTACAATGGTTTGATCCGCACTTGAAGAACGAGATGACAAATCCTGATGAAGTCGTTCTCGACGTAGCAAGGTCGAGCGACTCCGCGTTGTTAGCGAATCTTATGGAGCTATACGTCCATGATCTCAGCGAAGTCTTCCCGATAGAGCTCAAGGCTGACGGGCGTTTCGGGTATGACAAGCTCCCGCTCTACTGGTCAGAGCCGGAGCGCCGGTTCCCGTTTCTCATCAAATGCGGCGCTCGCATCGCGGGATTCGTGCTGGTCACGCGTGGCTCGCCGGCGTCGGACGATCCCGGAATCTTCGATATTGCTGAATTCTTGGTCCTTCGTCGCTACCGCCGTTCCGGAGTGGGCCGCCGAGCGGCTTTCCTGGTTTGGGATCGCTTTCCCGGCCGGTGGACTGTTCGAGTTTCCGAGGGAAACGTCAAAGCCCTTCCGTTCTGGGAGCGAGTGATCGCTGAATACACCAACGGCGTCGTTACTGAGCTCAGGCGCCCCGGTAGCCCGAGCGGCTGGCGCGTGTTTACCTTCGTCAGCTTCACGGGCACGGGCCGCCCGCGGCGGCCCACTGCTTGAACTTGGCGACGAATTCCGCGCGCGGCACCGGTACCGGCGCGCGGTTGCCGCCGGGGGCCCATCCCCAGCCCACCAGCTCGTCGTCGGCGACGTGATGAATCAGCGCGGCGAAGTCTTTCCCGCCGTTCTTCTGCGGATCTTTGATCGTCGCGCACAGCTCGGCGGCGGTCCGGTCGATGAACACCATCTTCTGCTCCGGCGGCGGCAAGCGCCAGCCCAGCGCGCCGGGCGGCGCGTGCGGGCCGAAGCTCGCCGGAGGGTTGACGCTGTTGTGGCACGTCGAGCAAGGGAGCGCCGGCGCGCCGATGCCGCCGTCGCCGCGCACGACCTGCATCTGGTGGGGCAGACCGGCATCGAACTGCAGCGGCGCGTCGCCGGGGATGTGGCAGTTCTGACATCGCGGGTGCTGCAGCACCTGCTGCACTGTCGCGAAGGCGGCGACGGCCGCGGCGCGATCGTCGGGCGCGGCGGGAGCGGTTCGCGGCGGCGTCGACGCGACGGGCGTGCAGCCGGCGAGGAGGATGAGCAGGAGAAACCGTCGCATGATCGCGTCCTCAGCCGCGCAGCGTGAGCGGCAGCTCGCGGAGCCGTTGACCGGTCAGCGCCGCGACGGCGTTCGCCACGGCGGGAGCAATGGCGGGAACGCCGACCTCGCCGACGCCGCCCATCTTCGCGCCGCTGTTCACGATGTGCGTTTCCACGCGGGGCATCTCGTTCATGCGCAGCACCTCGTAGTCGTGGAAATTCGATTCCTGCACCTGGCCGTCCTTGAAATGGAGCGCGCTGTGCAGCGCCGCGCTGAGGCCGAAGGCGATCCCCGATTCCATCTGCGCGGCCACCGCCTGCGGGTTCACCGCCGTCCCGCAGTCGATCGCGCAGACGACGCGATGCACGCGGATGCGCCCGTTCTCCACCGAGACCTCCGCCACCTGCGCGGCGAAGCTGCCGAACGACTCGTGCACCGCCACGCCGCGCGCGCGGCCCGGCGGGAGCGCGCCGCCCCAGCCGGATTTCTCCGCGGCGGCGTTGAGCACGCCGAGATGGCGCGGATGATCCTTGAGCAGCTGCCGCCGGTACTCGACCGGATCCTTTCCGGCGGCGAGCGCCAGCTCGTCGATCAGGCTCTCCATGACGAAGGCGTTGTGACTGTGGCCGACCGAGCGCCACCACAGTACGGGAATTCCCGTCTTCGGCGAGTGAAGATCGACTCGGTGGTCGGCGGTCCGCTTGACGTACGGCGAATCGCTCACGCCCTCGACCGAGGTCGCGTCGATCCCGTTCTTGACCATCATCTGCTCGAAGGGCGTTCCGATCAGGATCGATTGCCCGACGATCGTGTGATGCCATGCGTTGGGGAGACCGTCGGCGCCGACGCCGATGCGCGCCTGATGCACGAAGGCCGCGCGGTAATAGCCGCCGCGCACGTCGTCCTCGCGCGTCCACACCGTTTTCACTGGCGCGCTCGCCGCCTTCGCCACGTGCACGGCTTCGGCGACGAAATCGGATTGCGGATTGGCGCGCCGCCCAAAGCCTCCGCCGAGAAACGTGGTGTGAATCTCGACCTGCGCGGGTTTGAGACCCGTGATCTGCGCGGCCGTCATCTGGTCCATCGTCTGAAACTGCGTGCCGCTCCAGATCTCGCACTTGTCGGCGGTGATCCTGACCGTGCAGTTCTCCGGCTCCATCGGCGCATGGGCGAGATAAGGGACGGCGTACTCCGCCTCGATGACCTTCGTCGCCTTGGCCAGCGCGCCGGCGGCGTCGCCCGCTTGGGCCGCAACACCGCCCGGCGTCGCGGCGAGCTTCCGGAACTGATCGCGCAAGGCGGCACTGTCCAACGCCGCGTTGGGACCGCGGTTCCACTCGATCGTGAGCGCGTCGCGGCCCAGCTTCGCCGCCCAGAAATGATCGGCGACCACGGCGATGCCGCTGGGGACCTGGACCACGTTGCGCACGCCCGGGACCGCTTTCGCGTTTGTCGCGTCGAACGACTTCAGCGTCGCGCCGAACAGCGGCGGGCGCGCCACGACCGCGGTCAGGAGGCCGGGGAACTGCACGTCGATGCCGAACTGCGCGCGGCCGGTGATCTTCTGCGGCGTGTCGAGGCGCCGCGTCGGCTTGCCGATGATCTTCCAATCCTTCGGCTCCTTGAGCTTCACCGACGCCGGCGCCGGCAGCTTGGCCGCGGCGTCGGCCAGCGCGCCGTAACGGATGCGATTCGTGCCGGCGATGGCTTCGCCGTTCTCGGTGCGGACGGCGCTCGCCGCGACGCCGAATCGCTTCGCCGCCTCCTGCACCAGCAGGGCCCGAGCGAGGGCGCCGGCTTGACGGTAGCGGTCGAACTCGGACCATGTCGTGCTCGATCCGCCGGTCATCTGCATGCCGTAGACCGCGTGCGCGTAAACGGGCGCCGCCGGCGCGTGCTCGACCTTGATCTTGCTCCAGTCGGCGTCGAGCTCCTCGGCGATGAGCATCGGAAGCGTCGTCCAGATGCCCTGCCCCATCTCCGAATGCGCGAGCAGCACGGTGACGGTGTCGTCGCTGCCGATGTGCAGAAATGCATTCGGCGGCGGCAGTTTGACCGCGGGCGCCGCCTGGGCGAAGGCGAAGCGGCCCGCGCCCGGGACGACGAAGGCGACGACCAGGCCGCCCGAGGCGATGGCGGAAGTCTTGAGGAAGCCGCGCCGGGAGATGTTCGAGAGATCCATCACCGCTCCTTTCACGCCTTGGCCAGTTCCGCGGCGTGGTGGACGGCGGCGCGGATGCGCTGATAGGTGCCGCAGCGGCAGATGTTTCCTGTCAGCGCGGTATCGATCTCGCCGTCGGTCGGCTTCGGATTGACCGCCAGCAGCGCGGCGGCCGACATGATCTGTCCCGATTGGCAGTAACCGCATTGCACGACGTCCAGCTCCGCCCAGGCGCGCTGGACCGGATGGCTGCCGTCGGGAGAGAGCCCCTCGATCGTGGTGACCGCTTTGCCGGCGACGGCGGAGAGCGGCATGACGCACGAGCGCAGCGGCTGCCCGTCGACGTGAACCGTGCACGCGCCGCATTGCGCCATTCCGCAACCGTACTTCGTCCCCGTCAATCCGAGGACATCGCGCAAGACCCAGAGCAGCGGCGTGTCGGGCGAGACGCTCACCTCACGCTTCACACCATTGACGGTCAGCTGCATCGGATCACCTCCGGAATAGCGGATGTTACTCTCGCTGGAGGATGACGCGTACGACGGTGTAAACTCCCGCCGCCCTGGCGCCCTTAGCTCAACTGGACAGAGCAGCGGACTTCGGATCCGCCGGTTGGGGGTTCGAATCCCTCAGGGCGCGCCACGTCCTCTTCTGGACCCTCGCCGCGCTCAGCGCGGCCATGCGCGCCGTGGCCTTCTTCCGCTACCGCTTCGACTCCGACGAGCCGCAGCACCTCCACGTCGCCTGGGGGTGGACCGCCGGGCTCCTTCCCTATCGCGACTTCTTCGACAACCACGCTCCCCTCTTCCACATCGCCACCGCGCCGATCCTCGGCTGGGTCGGCGAGCGGGACAACGTCCTCCTTTACATGCGCGCGCCGATGCTGGTGCTCTTCGCCGTCGTCGTATACGCGACGTATACGCTGGGCAAGCGGCTCTATGACGCCGAGGTTGGGCGGTGGGCGGCGCTGATGCTCTCGCTGCTCCCGCCGTTTTTTCTGAAGTCGCTCGAGTATCGGACGGACAACCTTTGGGTTGGGCTTTGGATGATTGCCGTGGTCGTGCTGACGGGCGGGAAGCTGACGATCGCGCGCGGGTTCGCGGCGGGCGCGATTCTTGGCTTTGCGATGGCGACCTCGATGAAGACTTCGCTGCTGTTGATTACGCTGGGGATCGCGGGGATTACGACGATCGTCATGAGGGGGCGCCGAGACGGCGCCCGGCCAGCCGCCGGGACGGCGGCGCTCCTTCTCGGGACCGCGATCGTGCCGGCCATCGTAGCCCTCTATTTCGTCGAGCAGGGCGCGTGGGACAGGCTCGTCTACTGCAACTTCGTCTTCAACGAGGGCATCCGTGCCACGCGCACGACCGCCGCGGTCTGGGGGCCGCGAATTGCCTACGTCCCGCTGATGATCATCGCGCTGCGCATCGCCTGGAGGAAGCGCGACGCGCGCGCGGACCGGTTCTTCTGGGCCGTCGCCACCGCCGTCTTTTTCCTGACCCTCGGCGGATTCTGGATCCTCATCTCGCCGCGCGACTACCTGCCGTTCCTGCCGATGATCAGCATCTTCGCGGTGGCAGCGGTCGGAAAACGAACCTGGATCTTCGCCGTGCTGGCCCTCGTCTTCGCCGCCTTCATCGTCAAGGAGACGCGCGGCTTCCGGGACCAGACCCACGAAGAGATCACCATGATCCGCCAGGTTCTCAGGCTGACGCGGCCCGGCGAGTACTTGATGGACATCAAGGGCGAGACGATCTTTCGCCAACGACCCAGCTACCCCATCTTCGAGTTCATCACGCGCAATCAGATGATCCGAGGGATGATCGCCGACACCGTTGCCGAGGACGTCGTGGCCAGGCGGTGCTACGCCGCGCAGGCCGACGGCGAGTTCTGGCCGCCCCGCGCCCGCGCCTTTCTCTCCGCCAACTTTCTCGACCTCGGCCGTTTGCGCGCGGCCGGACAGTGGATCAAAGCGGACGGATCGTTTACCATCGCCGTTCCTGGAGAGTATGTGATCGTGTCTCATGATGGTGTCATCCGCGGTCCGCTTCAGCTCGCCGCGGGCGCGCACCGCATCGAGCGCGCGAATAGCGCCGAGCGGCTGGCCGTTATCTGGGCACCGGCCATCGCGCGGGGGCTATCGCCGTTCCGACTGCAGGACCGTGATTTCTGATGTCTGACGCACCGACGCTCGAGCGGACGCTGATCGTGGCGCCGCATCCCGACGACGACGCCATCGGCGCCGGCGGCTTGATCCAGCGCGCCGTCGCGGGCGGCGCGAAGGTGCGCGTCGTATTCGCCACCGACGGCGAGAACAACGCCTGGCCGCAGCGGGTCATGCACAAGAAACTGGTCATCCGCAAGGACGACCGCGCGCGCTGGGGGGCCATGCGCCGCGAGGAGGCGCTCGACGCGCTGGGCCGCCTCGGCGTCGAGCGCGATGCCGCCCGCTTCCTCGGGTTTCCCGACCAGAAGATCGTCGCGCTCGCGCGCGCGCGATGCCCGCGAGTCGCCGACGCCTTGCGCGCCGTCATCGACGAATTCCAGCCGACGCTCATCGTCGCCCCGTCGTCGCGCGACCTCCACGCCGACCACCGCGCCCTCGCCTACTTCGTCCACCGCGCCGCCGGTGAGGCCACGCCGATCGTCACCTACGTCATTCACGGCGATCCCATCGCCGAGCGCATGGCCGTCCGCCTCCACCTCACCGCGCGCGAGCAGCTCTGGAAGCGGCAGGCCATCGAGTGCCACAAGTCGCAGCTCCTCTTGAGCCGCGAGCGCTTTCTCTCCTACGCGCGGCCCGTGGAGTCGTTCTACGGCGCCGAGCACGATGCCGTCCGCGTCGACACGCGCACGCAGGAGTGGATCGCGGCGCTGCGCCACGCCGGGCGCGTCGTCTTCGGCAGCTACGATGCCGGCGACTCAGGTGTACAGCCCGCCGCTGACGTTCAGGACGGTGCCGGTGATGTAGCCGGCCTGCTCTGAGGCCAGGAACACCGTCGCGTAGGCGACGTCGTCGGTCGTGCCGAGGCGTTTCAAGGCGATGCGGTCCTCGAGCGCCTTGCGCGCCTCCGCCGTCATCGCCTCCGTCATCGTCGTGGAGATGAATCCCGGCGCGATCGCGTTCACCGTCACGCTGCGCGAGCCGATCTCCAGCGCCAGCGCCTTCGTGAAGCCGATCAGGGCCGCCTTCGACGCCGCGTAGTTCGCCTGGCCGACGTTCCCCATCAGCCCGACGATCGAGGAGATGTTGATCACGCGGCCCCAGCGGGCGCGGATCATCTTCTTCACCACTTCCTGGGTGATGTGGAACGCCGAGTCGAGGTTCGTGCGCAGCACGCTGGTCCAGGCCTCGGGCTTCATGCGGATGAAGAGATCGTCGGCGGTGATGCCGGCGTTGTTGACGAGGATGTCGATCGGCTGCTGCTCGATCAGGGCCTTGATGCGCTCGCGGACGTCGGCGGCGGTGATGTCGAGCTCCACGCCGATGGCCAGGCCGCCGTTATCGACGATGTTCTTGGCCACCTCGTTGACGGCGTCTGCGCTGCGTGCGGCGCAGAGGACATGCGCGCCCGTCTCCGCGAGACGCAGCGCGATCGACGCGCCGATGCCGCGCGAGGCGCCGGTGACGAGGGCGGTCTTTCCGGTGAGATCGATTTTCATTTCGCGAACGCCTCGATCGACGCGGCGTCGGAAACATTGACCAACTCCACCGACGCATCGATCCGCTTGATCAGTCCTGTCAGCACATTCCCCGGCCCGATCTCCACGAAGCGCTTCACGCCCATGCCGATCATCTTCTGCACCGACTCCACCCAGCGCACCGGCGACGCCACCTGGCGCAGCAGCGCGTTGCGCACGGCGGTGGCGGTGCCGATCGGCGAGGCGTCGACGTTCGACACCAGCGCGACCCAGAGGTCTCTGAGCTCGGCCTCGTCGAGGATCGGCCGCAGGCGCTCCGCGGCCGGCTCCATCAGCGCGCAGTGGAACGGCGCGGAGACCGGGAGCGGCAGGGCGCGGCGCACGCCGCGTTTCTTGGCCACGTCGATGGCGCGGTCGACGGCGCTCTTCGTGCCGGCGATGACGATCTGTCCCGGCGCGTTGATGTTGGCGACGGAGACGACCTCGCCCTCGGCCGCCTCTTCGCAGATGGCGCGGGCCTCGTCGACCGTGGGCCCGATCAGCGCGGCCATCCCGCCGCTGCCGACCGGCACAGCCTCCTGCATGAAGCGCCCGCGCATGCGCACGATCTTCGCGGCCGCGGCCGGCGCGAGTCCGCCGACGCTGACGATGGCGCTGTACTCGCCGAGGGAGTGGCCGGCCACGACGTCGCGCCGGGTCGCGCCGCGCTCCTCGAGCACGGCGTGGATCGCCGACGACACGGCCAGGATGGCCGGCTGCGTGTTCTCGGTGAGCTTGAGCTGATCGTCGGGGCCTTCGAAGCAGAGCCTCGAGATCGGGAAGCCGAGGGCGGCGTCGATGTCGTCGAAGACCTTGCGCGCGGCAGGATAGGCGTCGTAGACGTCTTTCCCCATCCCGGCGAACTGGCTTCCCTGGCCGGGGAAGACGAACGCGGTTTCGTGCTCCATTTGCGCGCGATGATAATTGCTGAGCCCTCGGCCAGGGAAATCGAGAAAGTTAGAATGCGAATGCAGAATGAAGAAAACGAGAGTCAGCCGCCACAGGCACTCCCGTTTTCTTCATTCTGCATTCGCACTCTGAATTTCTAAGTTTCCGTGGGCACAAGCAAAGACCAACTCGTCCGCCAGCTCCAGGGCGCCTACTCCGGCGAGCTCGCTGCCGGCCACGCCTATCACGGCCATTGGCACAGCGTGCGCGACGCGGCCGAGCGCGAGCGGATCAAAGTCATCGAAGCCGAGGAGTGGCACCACCGCGAGCTCGTCGGCGCCATGCTCCGCGACCTCGGCGCGGGCCCGAACCGCCGGCGCGAGGCGATCTTCTACTGCATCGGCAAGATCATCGCCGGGCTCTGCCACGTCGGGGGCTGGTTCGTCCCGATGTACGGCGCAGGACGGCTGGAGCGGCACAACATCATCGAGTACGAGGACGCCGCCGTCTACGCGCGCGAGTGCGGGCACGAGGAGCTCGTCGAATGCCTGCTAACGATGGCGCAGACGGAATGCGAGCACGAAAAATTCTTCCGGGAGAAGATCATCGGGCACTGGATGCTGCGCTGGTTCCCGCTGTGGGAGCCGCCGCCGGACGACTGAAGTAGCCAGCTAGGTCGTCGCCAGGACCCGCGACGCGTGCTCGCGCGAGTGGAGATCGCTGATTCGCTCCTGGATCTTCTCGTCGATGCGGTTCTGGGCGAAGCCGCGCGCGACGCGCACGGCGTTCTTGATCGCCTTCGCGTTCGAGCGGCCGTGGCAGACGATGCAGCCGCCCTTCACGCCGAGGAGCGGGGCGCCGCCGTACTCGGAGTAATCCATGCGCGCCTTCAGCTCGTCGAAGGCGCTGCGGGCCAGGAGGCCGCCGATCTTGCGCCGCCAGTTGCGCGTCAGCTCCTCCCGGATCGTGCGGCTGACCATCTCGCCCAGCGCCTCCGAGGCCTTGAGCACCACGTTGCCGATGAAGCCGTCGCAGACGACCACGTCGGCGTTGCCGTTGTAGACGTCGCGTCCCTCGGCGTTGCCGATGAAGTTGAGGCCCGTCTCCTTGAGCACGCGGAAGACCTCTTTCGTCAGCTCGTTGCCCTTGCCCTCTTCCTCGCCGATCGACAGCAGCCCCACGCGCGGCGACTCGATCCCGAACACCATCTGCGCGTAAAAGTGCCCCATCACCGCGAACTCGCGGAGGTGGTTCGGCTTGGCGTCGACGTTGGCGCCGACGTCGAGCAGCAGCGTGTGGCCCTTCGCGTTCGGCAGAATCGCGGCGAGCGCCGGGCGGCTGACGCCCTCGATCATCCCCATCACCACGCGCGCCGAGGTCCACGTCGCGCCGGTGTTGCCCGCGGAGACGAAGGCGTCGGCGCGCCCCTCGGACACGAGGTTCGCGCAGACGCGGATCGAGGAGTTGCGCTTCCGGCGGATCGGGGCGATGGCCGTGTCGTCCATCTCCACGACTTCGCGGGCGTCGACGACCTCGATGCTGCGCGGCGTCGTCTCCCCGGCCGCGGCCAGCTCCTTGCGCACGACCTCTTCCCGGCCGACCAGCAGCACCTCGACCGCGTACTCGGCCACGGCCAGGAGCGCGCCCTTGACGATCTCCTGCGGCGCGTGATCGCCGCCCATGGCGTCGAGGGCGATGCGGACGACGGTGCTCACGGATTAGAGCGCGTCTTTGACGGAGATGACTTCGCGGCCCTTGTAGTAGCCGCATTTCGGGCAGACCCGGTGCGGCAGCTTGGCCTCGTGGCACTGCGGGCACGTCGACATCGACTTCGACTCCAGGAAGTCATGCGCGCGGCGCGAGCGGGTGCGGGCCTTCGAATGGCGGCGTTTTGGGTTTGGCATCGGTGTGACTCCTAAACGTTTTTCTTTTTCGCCAACTGCTCCCGGATGTCCTGCAGCGCGCCCCAGCGCTCGTCGACGAGCGAGCCCTGGCACGAGCACGACTCCCGGTTCCGATTCGCGCCGCATTGCGGGCAGAGGCCGAGGCAGCTCTCCTCGCACAACGGTTTCATCGGAATCGAGAGCTGAATCTGCTCCGCCGCGAGCTGCTTCAGCGGAACCGACCGCTCCGAGTAAAACTCCACGTCGAGCTCGTCCGGGCCGACCTCGATCTCTTCATTTTCCTCGGATGCTTCAGGACGAGGGGCGAATGTTAGATGAAACGCGCTCGTATTCGCAATCGGGTACGGTTCGAGGCAACGCGCGCATTGGAAATCGGCGGTGAAGGCGACGCTGCCGTCGACCCTGTAGATGCCGGCGGTGTCGCCCTGCTCGGCGCGGGCATCGATCGTGACGGGGCCAACGCCGGCGAGCTCGTCGCGCTCCAGCTCCGCGGCCGGGATCTCGAACGTGGCGTGATACGACTGCGGGCCGTTCTCGTCGACGTCGTCGAAGTCGATGAACTTGCGGGTGTCCTGCATGACAGCCTCGGCCCTAACCCTATGCGCCTGAACGTTATTTCGCTGCAATATCGACGCTAAGCTGCTCCGCCGTGCCGTCGGTGCTGTCGACCGCCTCGATCGCGGTGGCCCGTCCGAGGGCGGCGATCCAGCGGTCGGCGTCGCGCGCGCCGCGAAAGAGCCTCGGCGAGGCGATGCGCAGGCCGAGGTTGTCGCTGAGCTGGCGGAGAATGGGGACGAGGCGGGCCGCGTCGGCGCGCACCGCCCAGCGGGCCGTGGGGAACTGCCGCGGCTCGAACGCATCCTTTAGATATAGGTCGAGCGAGCGGTCGAAGGAGAGGAGGAGCTGGCCGCCGCGCTCGGCGGTGCGGACCTCGTAGCCGAGGGCCTGGCCCTGCTTCGCGAAATCGACGACATCGTTGAACGCCGCGCGGCGCTCGGCCGGGACGGCGAAGACGCCGACGGGGCGCGGGAGGAGCTTGCCGAGCTCGACATCGTAGAGGGCGAGCGCGCCACCGCCGGCGAGGAGCGCCGCGACTTTCACGCCGAGGAGGCGGTTCAGGTCCTCGACGAGCCGCGGCGGCTGGACGAAGGCGGCGGCGAGGATGGCCGACTTCGGGAACGACGCCGCCAGCGCCGACGACGGCGGCTCATCGCTCGCCGCGCGCGCAACGATGCGGATGGCCTCGGGCGTGACGGCGACGGAGCTGACCGCGGGCCGCGCGATCGGCGGAAAGGCGCCGCGGCCGGCTACGCGCTGGACGACGAGTGCGTCGCCCGCCGGCAGCTTCGCGGCGAGGGCCTCGATGCGCTGCAGCTCCTCCGGCGCGAGCGCCGCCTCGGCCGGCGCGTTGATGAGGATCGTGTCGCTGCCGCCGGCGATCATCGTGTAGGAGCGCACGACGAAGGCGCGCACCGGGTCGAGGCGGAGGTAGTAGCGCGTGCGCCCCTCGCTGCGCCAGGCCAGGAGGTCGGCGTCGCCGATCATCCACGGCCGCGGGAGGCGCTGCTTCGCCGACCAGGCCTCGGCGGCGTCTCGCGTGATCGGGTTCGCGCGCAGCTTCCCCTCCAGCGCCGCCGCGTTCGGGACGAGCGCAAAGGCCTCGGCGTCCGCGGGGACGTGGGCGAGGATCTCGTGGTCGGCGGCGCGCAGCGGGAAGGCCACGCCGCGCGATTGCGACGGCGTGGTGACGCGGAGATAGATCGCGCCGGCGCCGGCGACGGCCGCGAGGAGGAGGACGATGAGGAGAAGCTTTTTCACGCTACGATCCGCGCGCCGATGTTCCGCATCATTCTTCACACTCTGGGCCACGCCGTCGCCGATGCGCTCCGGCGCGTCCGCGACGCCGTGCTGCGCCGCGAGCGGCCGCTGCGCATCGGCGTCGACGTCCGCCCGTTCTACGAGCCCCTCACCGGCGTCGGCTGGTATCTCTATCACCTGCTGCACGAGATCGGGAAGCGCGACGACGTCGAGCTCTTGCTCTTCGGCGACGCCCGCGTCACCGACGAAGGCCCGCGCCTCCACGCCGACCTCCCGCCGAACGCCCGCCTCTGCTGGTTCGACCTGCGCGGGTTGCCGAAGACGCGCTTCCTCCGCCCCATCACCGCCGCGGCGTACGTGCTGTGGATGAAGCTCGCCAACGTCGACGTGATGTTCGGCGCGAACTACTTCCTCCCCCGCCTCCTCGGCGCCATCGCGCGCCGGCGCGTGATCACGATCCATGACCTGACGTACAAGCGCTTCCCGGAGCTGCTGCAGAAGGAGACGCTGGAGAACCTCGAGCGTCACATGAAGCGCGAGATCGCCCACGCCGACGCCGTGATCTGCGTCTCGGAGTCGACGCGCAGCGACGTGCTGCGCTACTACGAGGCCGATCCGCGCCGCATCATCGCCATTCGATCGGGCATTCCCGAGCCCGAGCCCGCGCCCGAGCCCGCGCCCGAACTGCCGAAGAGATACATCCTCTTCGTCTCCACCATCGAGCCCAGAAAAAACCTTCCCGTCCTCCTCGACGCCTTCCAGCAAATCGACTACGACGGAAATCTAGTCATCGTCGGCAAAATCGGCTGGAAGTCCGAAGAAATCGCCAAGCGCCTCAAAGAGCCCGGCGTCATCCACCTCGACTACCTCGACTCCGCGCGCCTGGCCTCCGTCTACAAAAACGCGGAGCTCTTCGTCTTCCCCTCGATCTACGAAGGCTTCGGCTTCCCCCTCGGCGAGGCCATGGCCCACGGCGTCCCGGCCATCGCCGCGCGATCGTCGTCGCTGCCGGAGATCGGCGCCGACGCCGCGCTCTACTTCGAGCCGCACGACGCCCGCGAGCTGGCCCGGCAGATCAAGCGCGTCCTCGGCGACGCCGCGCTGCGCGCCGATCTCATCGCCCGCGGCCGCCGGCGCGCCGCGGAATTGCGATGGGACCTCGCCGCGGAGAAGACGCTGGCCGTGTTCCGCGCTGCCGCCTCAAGCTGACGTCGGTCCGACGACCAGCACCGACGGCACGCCGGCGCTGTCGTGCAACCGCAAATAGAAGTAGCCGATGCCGGCCAGGCCGAGCATGAGTCCCGGCGTCTGCCCTCCCGTCGTCAGCCCCGACGGCCACGGCCGCCGCGGCGCGTGGAAGCGCTCGATGCCCTGACGGCCGATGGCCTCGGCGATGGCCGTGTAACCGGCGTCGCCGAGGACCTGGCCGGCCTCGATGAACAGCTCGGCGTTGCCGGCCGCGCCGTGGCAGAGCGCGAACATCGAATTCGGCGCCAGCGTCGACAGCGGCGTGTACGTCCCGCGCAGCGCCGCGGTCGCCTCCTCCCACACGTCGGGGCGCCGCGTCAGCTTGTACAGCCGCAGCCGCGCCAGACCGATGCCGGGCGCGCCGTGGCACCAGCCGACGGCGTAAGTCGTCTGCTGCTGCGGCATGTTCGCCCCGGCGCGGCGGAAGTCGGGCCAGTTCTGCTGCTGCGGCGAGAAGAGCGCGCGCTCGTACGCCAGCGCCGCCTCGGCCGTCGCGGAGAAGCGCTGCTCGCCCGTGGCATGGGCCAGCTCGAAAAGCGCCAGGGCGAAGCCGGCCGCGCCGTGCGCGTAGCCGGTGAGGTCCGCCACTGCCCACGCGTCTCCGAGGACCGACCAGGAGACGGCGTTGCCGTTCGTCCGCCCGCGGCGGACGATCAGATCGCCGGCGGCAAAGGCGCGGTCGAGCATCCATTCGCGCTTGTACTTCGCATGCAGGGCGAGCAGCGGCCCGATCGTGCCGGCGGCGCCGGTGAGGACGTCGATCGGCGAGTCGTCGCCGGCCGCGGTCGTCCGCTCGACGAGATCGAGCCCGCGCTCGGCGAGGGCCTCGTCGTCCATCAACTCGCCGATGCGCGCGGCGGCGAAGCCGGCGCCGGTCGCGCCGTGGTAGAAGCCGATGCCGCCGTCGGCGGCGCGCAGAGCGTGCTCGATCGCGCCGCGCGCGGTGGCGCGCAGCAGCGGATCGGGAGCGAAGCGGTCGACCTCGGCGAGAAAGAGCGCGATGCCCGCGGTGCCGCCGTAGAGATCGCCGCCGAAGGAGCGGTGCACGCTGCGCATCTGCCCGTCGATCGTCTCCATGGCGTCGCCGAGCCAGTTACAGCGGCCGTCGGAGCGCAGCGCGTCGCGGCAGAGCGTCGCGGCAATGCGATGGGCAACGTCGAGCCAGGCGTCACTCATATCGCCACGTCGTAGAGGTCGGCCGAGCCGGCGTTGAGGTACGGCTTGTCGAGGGTGAGGCCGTTCGTGCGGAAGAGCTCCTCGAGCGCCTCGACGCGCGCGTCGGCGAGCTGCGTGCCGCGCGAGTAGCAGTTCCACACCGCCAAGGCCAGCAGCCGCGCGCGGTGCGTGCCGAAGCTGTCGCCCGCCGTCGCCGGATCCTCGGCCACGGCGATGCCGGGTCCGAGGCGGCGCGCCATCAGCGGCGTGGCATCGCCGAGGAATTCTTTGACGCGCGCGGCGATGCGCGGCAGCAGCGCGGCGATGATCGGAAAAAAGCGCTTCGGCGCGAAGATCACCGCGGCGTCGGCGCGGTTGAAGAGGCCGCGCCGGTTGAGGACCTTGAAGCGGAACGGAATGAGGAACGCGTTCAGCGTCTCCGACACCGCTGCCACGAGCGCCGCCGCTCCTTCCTCGGCGATGTGAAAGTAGACGCGGGTCATGCGCGACTCGTGGCGGATGTCGATCGGCATCTCGCTCAGCACGTAATAAAAGCCGTCCTGCCACTGCGTCGCCTCTTTGGCGATCAGCGCGGTGAGCGACGTCCCGGGCGGCACGCTGCCGCCGGGCGGCACGACGTACTGCGACGGCAGCAGGTTCGTGGTGACGTCGTCGCGCGTCACCGTCAGCATCCCGCCGGCCATCCCCCCGACCACCACCCACCCCTCTTCCCATCGGTCGGTGCCGCGGTTGGCCGCGGAGAGAAGCGGCGTGATGTCCTCGCCCGACGTGGCCATGCCGGTGGTGCGGCTGTAGAGGCGCGAGTAGATCTGCATCTGCAGCAGGGCCAGCATCGGCGACGTGGCGAACGCGGCGGCGTTCATCTGGAAGAGGGCGATGGGATCGGGGACGCGCGCGGACTCGCCGCCGATCGTCAGCTCGCCGGGCGAGCGGATGACGACCGACTCCAGCGCGGCGCGGATTTCCTCACGCATAGGCGCCCGCCTCGCTGCCGACGATCATCTTCGCCATGGCCGCGGGATCGCGGAGGATGTTCAGGCTCGTCTGGAGCATGAGCGCGACGTGGCCCGACATCACCGGCGTCACGACGAGCATCTCCATCACGCTCTGCAGCAGGCGCGCGGCGGCGTAGGCGGCGGCGCGCTCGAGCTGCGCCGGCCGCTCGCCCTCGGCTACGCCGCGCTCCGCGGCCCAGGCGTTCCAGAACGCGGCCATGGCCGGCTGCAGTTTTTCGAACGGCATGGCCACGCTCCACGCGCCGCTGGTCTGCGTCGAGACGGCCGACCAGTAGAGGTAGTTCTGCAGGATGCCGGCGACGTCCCAGATGTCTTCGCCGAGGTCGGCGAGCTCCCAGTCGACGATGCGGAGGCGGCGGGAGGCGTCGTCGCCGGTGACGAGGCAGTTGTCGAATTTCATGTCGCCGTGGATGACGGTGTTCGGGCGCCACGCGGCGCGCATGGCGTCGAGGGCCTGCGCATATTCGGGATACGTCAGCAAGAGCGTCTGCAGTTGCATGCCGGGCTGGCCGAAGCTCGGCGTGATCTGGTGCAGCGACAGCGCCCACGGCGTGATGCGGCGGAAGGCGTTCGGATCGAGGCGCGGCAAGGCGCCGGCGGCGGCGCGGTGGATGGCGCCGAGGGCGCGGCCGAGGAGCTCGGCGACCCACTCCGCGGCGTCGCCGAGCTGCACGTGAATCTCGCTGATGGTCTTCGCGCCGTCGATGTACTCGACGACGAGGATGCTGCGCTGCGGGTCGAATAGATGGAATTCAGGGATGACGTCGCGCAGCGGAGCGAGGGCTTCCTCGGCTCGGGCCACGGTGTAGAGCGAGGCCTCCTGGCGCATCGTCTCCAGCCCCTGCGCGGCCGAGGGCTGCAGGGACTTGACGAAGTACGACGGGCCGCCGGTGCAGACGACGGAGAAGTTGTTGTTGCGCCGCGCCGTGGGGACGACGGTGAGACGGCCGTCGACGACCGACTCGGGCGCGAGCAGGCCGCGCTCGAGGAGGTAGTGCACGAGATCGTTCGGCGTCGTGGTCAGCACTGTGGAGAGATGGAAGGATACACGACCTGATGTCGTGGCGCCCGCGGGCTCGGACCGCGGGCGCCGGGTTTCAGGTCATTGTGGCAGCGGGCACAGCGCGGCGCCGCCGCAGACCGTGATCACCGCTTCGAGCGTCGGATGCGGCGGGCACTGCGTGAAGTGCACCGGGCAGTGCGTCGGGAACGGCGGGCACTGCGTCGCGTGCGGCGGGCAGTGCGTGACCTGCGGCGGGCACTGCGTCACGTGCGCGGGGCAATGGGTCGGCACCGGGCAGATCGTCGGCGGCACGATGCCGCCGCAGAGCGTCGGATGAACCGGGCAATGCGTTGGCTGCGGCGGACATTGCGTGACGTGCGGCGGGCACCTCGTCGGCGCCGGGCAGAACGTCGGCGCACCGATGGGCTCGCAGATCGTCGGGTGGAACGGGCAGTGCGTGATCTGCGGCGGGCACTGCGTCGCCACGGCCGGGCAATGCGTCACGACCCTCGGACACTGCGTCGGAATCGGGCACAGCGTCGGCGCGAAATCGATCGACGGCGGCGGCGGGCAGGCGCCGACCGCGGGCTGTATCGTCGCCGGGATCGCCACCGCCTCGGCGGCGGGAGCTTCCGGGATCCGCTGCTGGCAGATCGCCGTCAACGTCTGGCACGGCTGGCACACCGTCGGATGGAACACGCACACCGTGATTGCGACGGCGACCGTCGGATGCGGCGGGCACTGGGTGAACTTCTGCGGACACTGCGTCACGTGCGGCGGGCACTGTGTGGGCGTCGGGCAGCACGTCGCCGGGCAACTCTCGCCACAGAGCGTGATGGGCGGACACTTCGTCTGAACCGGCGGGCAATGCGTCTCGACCGGCGGGCAATGCGTCGGCGCTGGCGGGCAATGCGTCGGGAATGGCGGGCACTGCGTCGGCACCTGCATGCACAGCGTCGGCGTTGGCTGGCACTGCGTGATCAGCGCGGCGGCGATCGTCGTCGGGCAGCCGTCGACTAATGGACATGCCGTCGGCGACTGCGTAATCGGGCCCACGGCAGCTGCGGCTTCCGCGGCCGGAGCGGCCCCGAGCTCGGGGCTTGGCCCTTGCTGCGGGAACTGCGGACACGGCGTGCACGCTGTCGGGACCACGTGGCAGCGCGTGATCTGCGGCGGGCATTGCGTCGGCTGCGGGCACTGCGTGTGAACGCCGAGCAGCGTCGGGAATCCCGGCGGGCAGACGTCCGGAATGATCGGGCACTGCGTGTGGACGCCGAGCAGCGTATGCGGCGAGCAGATCGGCGGCAGTGGCGGACACTGCGTGTGAATCACCGGGCACCGCGTGTGGACGCCGTGCAGCGTCGGCAGAGGCGGACAGACATCCGGTATCGGCGGACACTGCGTGTGGATCGCCGGGCAGTGCGTGTGCGGACCGATCAGCGTCGGGAATCCCGGCGGACAGACGTCCGGAATCGGCGGGCACTGCGTGTGGATCGCCGGGCAATGCGTGTGGACGCCGATCAGCGTCGGCGGGAACGCAGCTGCCTCGGCAGCCGGAGCCGCGGCTTCAGCGGTACCACCCGACGGCTCGAAGAAGCACTGCGGCGTCGCCGTGCAGATCGTCGGCCGGATCGGACCGCAGACCGTCACGTGCGGCGGGCAGACCGTGATGTGCGGCGGGCAGACCGTCGGGACGATCGTGCAGATCGTCGGCTGCGGTCCGCAGCGCGTCGGCACGTGCGGGCACTGCGTCTCATGGATGGGGCAGACGGTCAGATGCGGCGGGCAGAGAGTGCGGATGGCCGGACAGACCGTGTGTGGGCCAGTGAGCGTCGGCTTGCAGACGACGGTGTCGGGCGGGCACGAGGTGCGGATCGCACCGAGCGTCACTGGAATCGCCGCGGCGGCCGCTTCGGGAGTCGCGCCGGCGGCCGGGCAATTCGCATCGAGCGTCGGCGGGAGGCACGGCGGGCACTGCGTGATGTTCGGGCAGACCGTCGGCGGGCAATGCGTCAGCGGAAGCGTCGGGAAGGTCTCGCCGGAGGCGCCGCCCGGGACCTCGCACGGCGAGCAGATCGTCGGGATCGGCGGGCAGTGCGTGATGCGCGGCGGGCAATGCGTCGGCTGGGGCGAGCAGATCGTCGGCAGATGCGGGCACTGCGTCCGGCGCGGGCAGATCGTGTGCGGGAAGAAGGTGATCCCGCCGGGGAACGCCGCGCCGATGTCGGCTCCGGCCGGCGTGGTGCCTTCGGGCGGGATGCACACCGTCTCCGGCGCGCAGACCGTCGGCAGCGGGCACTGCGTGATCGGGAGCGTGACCGGCCCCGGTCCGCCCGGCTCGCACTTGCAGATCGTGTGCGGGCATTCAGTGTGCTCGGGCGAAGGACAGATCGTCTTCGGGCAGCCGGTGATCGGGAACGTCGGCCGGGCCGCGCCGCCGCCCTTCGTCATCTCGTCGTCGGCGCAGCGCGGGCAGATCGTCGGGATCGGCGGGCAGCGCGTCGGATCGGGCGGGCAGATGGTTTCGTGATGGGGGCAGAGCGTCGCCAGGGCCGGACACTCGGTGGGTTGCGGACAAACCGTCCGCGGACAGTGCGTCAGCGGGAGCGTGGGGAACAGCACGGCTTCGCCCACGGCGTCGGCCGCGGGCTGCGGACAGATCGGCGGAATCTCGGGACACGAGGTCGGTGTGACCGGACAGAGCGTCGCCACCGGCGGCGCGAAGGTCACCAGCCCTCCCCCACCGGTTCCGGAAGACGTGCCGGACGTGCCGGACGGCTCTTCCGACGCGCTCGGCGACTCGTCGTCACTCTTATCGCGCTTGGTAGCCATGGATTTTCGTCTCCTCTTCAGATGACGGCGGACGGTCATGGCAGGCTCCACTCCGGAGGCGGACGGGAGGAGGTCGGACGGCACACCAGGCCTGTGAACTTATGTCCGTTATTCCGTTCTTACAACAGGCAATTACGGAACGTTTCCAATTGTGAGGAGGGAAGGAACCTCAGCCTTGCCGTGCATCCTTAGATAGTAGTATCCGATGCCGGCGAGCCCGAGCATGAGTCCCGGCGCCTCGCCAGCATCCTCCAAACCGCACGGCCACGGTGTTTTCCCGGCGATGTGCCGCTCGATGCCGGCGCGGGCGATCGTCTCCGCGTCGGCGAGCGCGCTCTCGTCGCCCAGAATCTCCCACGCCTGAAGGAAGAGCTCGGCATTGCCGGCGGCGCCGTGACAGATCCCAAAACTGTAGTCCGTGGCCGTGGCCAGCTGCGACGCGCGCGACGAGCGCAGCGCCGTCTGTGCCTCCTGCAGGATGTCCGGCCGCTTCAGCAGGCGCCAGGCGCGGAGGCGGCTCATCCCGATCCCCGGCGCGCCGTGGCACCAGGCATAGCCGTACGCGAAGGGGTCGGCCGCCGTCTGCCCCGGCATCCGCCGGAAGTCGGGCCAGTTCTGCTGCTGCGGCGAGAACCAGGCCCGCTCGTAGCGCATGGCCTCGTCCGCCGCCTGCACGAATGCCGGATCGGGCGCCACGGCGTTCAGCTCCAGCATCGCCAGGGCCACGCCGGCTGTGCCGTGCGAGTAGCCGGTGAGATCGTGGGCGAGGTATTGCGTCCCGCCGAACCCCCACGACCATCCGTGCGGCTGGCGATGCGCGGTGGCCAGGAGCCGCTGCGCATCCTTCACGGCCTCGCCGATGAGCCACTCGTCGGCGAAGCGGTGATGCAGGCGGACGAGCGCGCCGATTCTTCCCGCCGAGCCGGAGACGACGTCGAAGGCCGTCTCGTCGTTGCGCTGCAGGGCATCACGGACGAGCGCGAGCCCGCACGCGGCGATGGCCTCCTCGCCGAGCTCGCCGCCCGCCTCCGCCGCGGCGAAGCCGATGCCGAACGCGCCGGTGTAGAGCGCGCCGCGGTCGAGCGCGGCGTCGTTGCCGGCGCGGTCGAGCGCGTGGCGCAGCGCGGCCAGCGCGGTCTGCTTCACCTCGTCCGACGGGGCGAAGCGGTGGAACTGCGCAAGAAAAAGCGCCACGCCGCTCGAGCCCGCGTACGGATCGCCACCGAACGTCCGCCGCGACGGCCGCCAATGTCCGCCGATCTCCTCCATCGACGCGCCGAACCACGTGCACTTGCCGTCGTCGCGAATCGCTTCCGCGACGAGGCGCTCGGCGATGTGCGCCGCGGCGGCGAGGTACTCGCTCATCGCATTCTCCGGCCACGGCGGCGCCGGCGGCATAAGGGGACGGGGCACAGGGGACAGGGGACAGTTGGTGATCGTCGCGAGAACAACCACCTGTCCCCTGTCTTCTGTGCCCTGTCCCCTGCGGTGTGGTACTCGCTCATCGCATCATCATCCAGGCCTGCGGCCACGGCGGCGCCTGGGGCGGCGGCGTGAGGAACGCGTCGGCGACGACGGCGGGCGTCGTCAGCATGGCCATGGCGGCCTGCATCATCCGCGTCAGCGCCGGCATCGACTCCGGCTTGCTCATGAGCCGCCCGATGCGCGCGAGCATCCGCACGCCGGCGTAGGCGAACGCGCGCAGCAGCAGCGGGCGCGCCTCCTCCGGCGGCAGCGCCGCGGCGTAGGCGTTCCAGAACGACGTGACGAGGTTGCGCAGCGCGATGCCGTCGATGTTCGTCACTGGGCCGTCGACGGCCTTGACCATGTTCGGGTCGAGCGACCAGGCGTAGTACGACTCGATGATGCCGGCGACGTCCCAGGCCGCGTCGCCGGCGCGCACGTCTTCCCATCCCGCGAAGTGGATGCGGCGGTCACTCTCCGACGAAATGAAGATGCGCTCGAAGGAGAAGTCGCCGTGGATGATCGTCGACAGACGCCACTCCGCGGCGACGCGCGCGATGGCCTGGGCGACGGGCGCCGCGACCGCCGAGGGTGACGGGCGGAAGGGCGGCGGGAGGTCGCGGCGGAGGCGGACGTCGCCGGCGAGCGGCGCCGCGGCGCGGTGCCACTGCGCGAGCGCGCGGCCGGCCATCATCGGGAGCCACTCGACGGCGCGCTTCACGGTGCGCTGGTGCTCGACGGCGTCGAGGCCTTTGTCGAACGTGCGCAGGACGAGCAGCTCATCCTCGTCGACGACGATCTCCGGCAGCAGCGCGCGCACCTCGGCGGCGCCGTACGGCACGCGCTCCCACGCCACGGCCTCGGCGCCGCAGACGGCGAAGAGCTGACCGCCGCGGCGGTCGACGACGCGGTGATGGCCGTTGTCGGAGACGATGACGATCTCGCCGTCCATCACCGAGGAGCGGGGGAGAAGCTCGCGGCGGAGAAGCTCACGCAGCAGCAGATCGGGATTCATGGAAGGAGAGCATTCTACACCGCAGGGGACAGGGCACAGAGGACAGGGGACTGTCCGCCGTCCCCTGTGCCCTGTCCCCTTACACTTCCGTCGTGCACCTCGACGTCACCATCGACGCCCGCCCGCTCGTCGGGAACCGGACGGGCATCGGCGTGCACACCGCGGAGATCGCGCGGCGCCTGGCCGTCGATCCGCCGCCGCTTCTGGCCTCGCACGCGGAGATCGCCGACAAGTCCGGCCTCGAGGCCTGCCGCTTCCGCGTCGACGCCATGCCCCTCGGCGTGCTGTGGCAGCAGCTCGTCCTGCCGCGCGTGGCGCGGGAGGGCGTGCTGTGGGGGCCGCACGGGACGCTCCCGCTCGCGCTGCGCGTGCCGGGGGTGGTCACGCTGCACGACTTCACGTCGCTGACCGCGCCGGGGCGGCATCGGTTCAAGACGATCGCCTCGTTCAATCTCTTCATCGGGCGCAGCCTGGAAAAAGCGGTGCGCGTGGCGGCGGTCTCGCGCGCGGTCGCGGACGAAGCGATGCGCTGGTTCGGCGTCCCCGCGGCGAAGATCGCGCTCGTGCCGAACGGCGTGGACGAGTTCTTCTCGCCGGACGGCGAAGAAGACGACTACATCCTTTTCGCCGGCACGCTCGAGCCGCGCAAGGGCATCGACGATCTGATCGCGGTCTACGACACGCTGCCGGAGCCGCGGCCGCGGCTCGTCCTCGCAGGCGATGCAGGTTGGGGAATGTGGGGCGGATTTCAATCCGCCCTGGGCGGGCTGAAGCCCGCCCCACATATCACCGGCTACGTGAGCCGCGAAAAACTCCGCGACCTCTACCGCCACGCAAGAATCTTCGTCTACCCCTCGCGCGAGGAAGGCTTCGGCATCCCGCCGCTGGAGGCGATGGCCTGCGGTGCGCCGGTCGTGGCCACGCGCGTCGGGGCCATCCCCGAGTTCGCCGGCGACGCGGCGCTGCTCATCGATCCCGGCGATCGCGGCGCGCTGCGCGAAGCCATCACTCGCCTTCTGCGCGACGCCGCGCTGCGCCGCGAGCTGCGCGCGCGCGGGCCGGTGCGGGCCAGCCGCTACCGCTGGGAGGCCAGCGCGGCGACGATGACGCGGCTGCTCGAAGAGGCGGCGCGATGAGGATCGGCATCGACGCCCGCAAGATCGCCGACTACGGCATCGGCACGTACATCCGCGGCCTCCTCGGCGCGCTCGCGAAAACGGGCGACGAGGAGATCGTCGCCTTCGCCCCCGCGGGGACGGCGCTCCCCGACGGCGTCGCCCACATCGCCGTCGACGCGCCGCATTACTCGCTCCGCGAGCTCCTCGCCGTCGGCCGCGCCGCCGACCGCGCCCACCTCGACCTCTTCCACGCCCCGCACTACGTCGTCCCCTTCACGGGCGTGCCGGTAGTCGTGACGATCCACGATCTCATCCACCTCACCCAGCCGCCGTCGAATCCGCTCGCGCCGTTCTACGCTCGGGCCATGCTCGGCCGGGCCGTGCGCAAGGCCCGGCGCGTGCTGACGGTGAGCGAGGCTACGAAGCGGGCCATCGTGGAGACGCTCCTCGTCGCGCCCGACGACGTCGTGGTCACGCCGAACGGCGTCGATGAACGTTTTTGGAGTGCGGCGGCCATGTCGCCGCTCTCGAATTACTTCCTCTTCGTCGGCAACGACAAGCCCCACAAAAATCTCCGCGTGCTGCGCGAAGCGATCGCGCGCGTGCCCGGCGCGCGCCTCGTCGTGGCCGGCTCGTCGAACTTCGTCAGCGACGACGAGCTCGTGGCGCTCTACCGCGGCGCGATCGCGCTGGTGATGCCGAGCGCGGAGGAGGGCTTCGGACTTCCGGCCGCGGAGGCGATGGCTTGCGGCACGCCGGTGATCACGTCGCGTGCCGCGGCGCTCGTGGAGATCACCGGCGATGCGGCGCTGCACGTCGACGCCGAGCCGCGCGCGCTCGCGCGAGCGATGAAGCGTCTGCTCGGCGACGAAGCGCTGCGCCGGGCCATGTCCGTGCGCGGCCGCGATCGCGCGCGCGCCTTCACCTGGACGCGTTGCGCGGAGCTCACGCGCGCCGCGTACCGGTCCGCCATCGCGTGAAACACCGTGGAACACCGAATCCACATTTCATCTTTTTAAAGAAGAATGCTTGACATTGCTTTTTTTAGATAGCATATTTACATGCAAGAAAACGATGACCGCCAGAAACTGGATTAATGCTTCGGTTGATGTTGAAGGTCGTCGCCCCCCCTTTCGCCAAATCGAAATCAAATTGCCGGAGCGATCCGGCACGTCTTGCCAAGTAGGCGCGACCGGGAGGTCCCGTACGGCATGAAAGGTGGTGAGCAGAATGGCCGCTAAGAAGAAGGCAGCGAAGAAGGCCTCGAAGAAGTCTTCGAAGAAGAAATAACCACCATCATCGACTTTGGGGAGTCGTACTCGAGGGGGCCGGAAACGGTCCCCTCGCTTTTTCGTTTAAAGCTGCGGAGGTACGACATGCGAACGACTCTCATCGCCGCCGCGGCGCTCCTGGCCGCCGCCGGCGCCCTCGCCGACGACTACGTCACCCACAGCTTCAGTACCAGCGCCGCGCGCGCCTCCGTGCGCCGCGTCGTCGTCGACGTCCCCGCTGGCGACATCAAGCTGCGCAACGGCGCCGCCGACCGCATCAGCGTCACCGGCTCCGTCCGCCGCGACTACGACGACGACCGCGACAAGCAGCAGCGCATCGTCGACGACATCAGCGTCGAGATCTACAGCAGTCCGACCGAGGCCGTGGTGCGGCGGAAGCTCGGCCCGCGCGCGTGGAGCTGGAGCGCGCGCAACAACAGCGACTACCGCGTCACCATCGAAGTTCCGGCGGGGATGGACGTGACCATCGAGACGAAGTACGGCGAGGTCGACATCGACGGCCGCTTTGGCGAGCTGGCCTGCGATCTCCGCGCCGGCGAGATCCACGCCGCGCTGCCGCGCGAAACCGTGAAGGAGCTGAGCGCCTCCGTGCGCGTCGGCGAGGTGCACGCCTCCGTCGGCGACCGTCGCATCGACAACGAGGGCGTCTTCCCCCGCGCCGCGAAGTGGACGAATCCCTCCGGCGGCACGGCCTCGGTGAATCTGCACACGACGGCGGGAGAGGTGCATGTCACGCTGAAGCCGTGACGTGGCGGAGGGCGCACGCTGTGCGCCCCTACCGGCCCGAACGGTAGGGGCGCACAGCGTGCGCCCCCGTCGTCACGAGGCCTTCTGCCTCTTCGCGCGTCTTCACTTCCCCCTCCAGCTGCGCCTCGATCAACGCGCGCTTCAACGCGCCGACGCGCGGGCCGGGGTCGATCCGCGCCAGGCGCGCGATCTCGTCGCCGGTCAGCAGCGGCCGGATCGAGAAGTCCGGCATGCGCACGTCGTCCGCGTGGCCGAGGGCGCGGAGCAGCGGCGGGAGCTGCGCGGCGAGCGCGGGGCCAGCGTCGTAGAGCGCGAGCAGCGAGCGCTCGCTGGCGAGGCGCTGCAGCGTGACGACCTCGCGAAGCAGCATGTCGCTCCACTTCCATCGCTTCGCGAACGCCGGCGGATCGTCGACGAGGATCGCGAAGGCGGCCGCGAGCGGCACGTCATCGGCGTGAAAGCGCCCGGCGTCGAGCTCGCGGCCGAAGAGCGGGACATCGAGCGCGGTCTCGTGCAGCAGGGCCACGGCGCGGCGGAAGGCGTTCGCGGAGAAGATGACGCCGAGCTCGTAGGCGACGCGCTCGGCGGCCACGTGCGCGATCGCGCCGGCGCGCCGGCGGATGGCCGCAACCGTAACCGCGTCGATCGAGAAACCGAGGCGGACGGCCATGCGCACGGCCTTGAGCATCCGCAGGGGATCGTCGTCGAAGTTCGCTGCCCTCACCATGCGCACGACGCGTGCCGCCAGATCGCGGCGCCCATCGTGCGGGTCGAGAAGCGCGCCGCTTACGAGCGCGACGGCCATGGCGTTCACGGTGAAGTCGCGGCGGGCGAGATCGGCGTCGATGGAGCCGTCGAGGAGCGCGGCGAAGTCGTAGGCGTGCTCGCCGTCGATCACGCGCCAGGCGCTGATGTGCTCCTCGCGTCCGAGGCGGATGACCTTGCGGCCCAGCGTGCGCGCGCAGGCCGGCGGATCGATGCAGGCCACGTCGACGTCCGCGGGATACGCGCCGAGGAGCAGGTCGCGCACGGCGCCGCCGACGACGTAGGCGTCCGCGGGCAGCGCGCGCAGCGCCGGGAAGAGCGCGAAGAGCTCGTCACGCAACGACATTGCGCAGCGTGCCGATCCCCTCCACCGTGACCTCCACGACGTCGCCGGCGGCGAGCGGCCCGACGCCGGCGGGCGTGCCGGTGAGGATGACGTCGCCGGGCAGCAGTGTCATCACCGAGGTGATGAACTCGACGAGCACGCCGCAGTCGAAAATCATCTGCGCGGTGTTGCCGTCCTGGCGCACCGCGCCGTTCACGCGCGTGGAGATGGCCAGGCGCGACGGATCGAGCCGGGTCTCGATGCACGGGCCGAGCGGGCAGAAGGTGTCGAAGCCTTTGCCGCGCGTGAACTGGATGTCTTTCTTCTGCAGGTCGCGCGCGGTGACGTCGTTCGCGCAGGTGAAGCCGAGGACGACGTCGCGCCAGCGCTCGCGCGAGACGTTCTTCGCCGTCGCGCCGATGACGATGGCCAGCTCTCCCTCGTGGTCGACGCGCTGCGACTGAGGCGGACGGACGATGGTGCCGTTCGGCGGCAGCAGCGCGCTCGGCGGCTTGAGAAAGATGATCGGCTCGGGCGGAGCCTCGTTGCCGAGCTCCTTGGCGTGCTCGGCGTAGTTGCGCCCGATGCAGACGATCTTGCTCGGAAGGACGGGCGGAAGGAGGGTGGCGGCGGCGATGAGGGTTTTGTCGCCGGTGGGCGAGCCGAGGTGGAGGGGGCCCGTGCCGTCGTAACGGAGGAGATTGTCGCCCTCGGCGACGCCGACGGCGGGGGAGGCGTTGTGGGTGTAGCGATAGATCTTCATGATCGGAATGCAGAATGCAGAATGCAGAATTGCTCCGCTTCTAATTCTGCATTCTGCATTCTGCATTCTGCATTTTCACACCGTCGCCGGCTGTCCCCCTCGGTCATAAATCAACCACAGCCCGCTAAATCCCCGCAACAGCCGAAACCTCGACCGATACAACTGATGCAGAATCTTCGGATTCGAGTAGTACACCGCCTCGCGCAGCAAATCCGAGAAGTGCTCGTCCAGTTCCTTCGCGCAGTCGAGGCTCTGCTTCGCCTTGCCCATCAGCTCCGGCTCGGGGGCCGTGCCGGCGCCGACGGCGGCGGCCACCATCGTGGCCTCGTCGTCGACTTTGATCCGTAGCGCGGCGGCGCGCAGGTAGAGCGTCCAGAGCTCGTCGTTGTCCTCGTCGGACTCGGCCTGGCGGCGCTCGAAGAGCTTCTGGTACGCGGCGATCTCCCACGCTTCCAGGCGCAGCTCGCGCACGTTCGGAAACTCCACGACCTCCTCGACGGCTACGCCGGGGTCGGCGATGTCGATGGCGCCGGCGATGCGCAGCAGGTACGGGTGCAGCACCGGCTCGCTGCCGAAGCGGGAGGTGATGTTCTCGACCTGCTGGGCGTGATCGAAAAACGCCGGCGGCAGCTCCTCGACCTCGGCGTCCGTGGTCAGGCCGCGGTCGAGCTGGGAGAGGATGTTGGTCATGGAGCGCTTGAGCTGCGTGATCACGTCGTGCTTCACGTTCGAGCTGGCCCGGGAGACGTCGAACTGCTCCTTGAAGTCGCGGAAGCGGGCGATCTCCTCGATCAGCTCCGAGTTCGTGTCGCCGAAGTTGCGCTCGATGGCCGCGCCGTGCTCCATCAGCTTCTGGGAGTCGTCGAGGATGCGCTGCTCGTCCTCGTGGTAGAGGCGGAGGTACTTGTTCTTCGTCGACACGTTCAGCTCGACGATGGCCAGGAGCACATCGGGCTGGAAGTAGAGATCGCCGAGGGTGTGCTTGAAATTGCGGGAGTTCTTGAGGAGGCTGCGCTCCGTCAGCTCCTCGATGCGCTCGGCGTTCTGGATCTCCTCGCGCATGGTCCGGATCTGGCGGATGGCGCGCACGACCTCCTCCTGCGCCGCCTCGGGCAGGCGCATGGCCGCGACGAGCGCGATGACCTTCTCGCGAAACTCCAGGGAATCGCGCGACCAGTACTCGCCGCGCTCGGCCACGTAGTCCTCGCCGATGCGGGTGAAGAGGAAGTCGACCTTGTCGCGGCGGTCGCCGTCGACGGCGCCGGCGTAGAGGTAGAACTTGATCAGGAAGTGGACGATGCTCTCGTCCTGGCGCTTGAGCTTCTCGAAGAAGCGGCGCAGATGCGAGGCGCTGATCTGGTCGTCGGCGCGCAGCAGCGAGGTGGTGGCGCGCTCCACGGCCTGCTCCGACTGCGCCAGCGCCGCCCCGGCCTCCACGGCCTGCGTGGCGTTGATCAGCGGCATCACCGACTTGATGCGCTCGTAGATCTTCTGGAACTCGACGTTGTAGGGGACGGACTTCTGCAGGAACGTTTTGTAGACGCCGGAGACGAACTGGTGGTGCGTCCAGATCGCTTTGAACCTGTCGGTAAGGCGGACGTAGCGCCCGTGCAATAACCCTATCTCTGCGACCGACATAAGCTCCTCGGGGAGGTTAGAATCTTCGCACAAATGGCCCAGACGACGTTAATCAGCAAAGCACAGATCGATGAACGTGTCGCCGAGATGGGGCGCCAGATCTCCGCCGATTTCGCCGGCCAGCCGGTGATCGCCTGCTGCGTTTTGAAGGGGGCGATGTTCTTCTGCAGCGACCTGATGCGCCACATCGACCTCGACGTGGCCCTCGATTTCATCCAGGTCTCCTCGTACGGCGATCAGAAGTCGTCGTCGGGCGTGGTGACGATCCTGAAGGAGCCGCAGCTCGACATGCACGGCAAGTCGGTGCTCATCGTCGAGGACATCATCGACAGCGGCCTCTCCATGCGCGAGGTCAACCGCTACATCGGCAGCCGCGGCGCATCGATGGTGCGCACGGCCACGTTCCTCGACAAGCCGAAGGCGCGCAAGGTCGAGTTCGCGCCCGACTACGTCGGCTTCTCCATCGAGCCGTACTTCGTCATCGGCTACGGGCTCGACTACGCGGAGAAGTACCGGAACATCCCCGAGATTCAGGTGCTGTCCGATTAGGGCTTCAACCAGCCGCTCGCCAGCAGCGCGATCATCACCGCCCCGAGCGCGAAGCGATACCAGATGAAGACGCGCGTCGTGTGCGTCTTGAGGTAGCGCAGCAGGAACCAGATCGATGCGTAGCCGGTGATGAAGGAGACGACGATCGAGATGATGATCGGCGTCCAGCCCAGCGAGGCCAGGTGGTGCCGCTCGTGGAAGAGCTCGAGGAATCCGGCGCCGCCGACGGCGGGGATGCTCAGCAGGAACGAGTAGCGCGCGGCCGTGGGGCGGTCGATGCCGCGGAAGAGCGCGGCCATGATGGTCGAGCCGCTGCGCGACGAGCCCGGGATGAGCGCCAGGCATTGGCCGAGGCCGATGGCGACGCCGTCGCCGACATTCATCTGGTCGAAGGTGCGCAGGCGGCGCAGCTTGGCCCAGCGCTCGGCGAGCTCCATCAGGATGGCCACAAAGATCACCATCGTCACGATGACCCAGAGGCTGCGGAACGTCGACTCGATGTGCTTCTTCAGCAGGAGCCCGAGGACGACGATAGGGATCGTGCCGATGACGACGAGCCAGGCCTCGCGGGAGTCGACGTCGGTCAGCGGCCGGCGATTGAACAGGCCGCGGAAAAATCCGGCCACCAACCGCACGATGTCGGGGAAGAAGTAGATGACCGCCGCGATCCATGTGCCGAACTGGATGACCGCGGAGGCCGCGGCGCCGGGATCGCCCCAGCCGAGGAGCACCGGAACGATCTCCAGGTGGGCGGTCGAGGAGACGGGGATGAACTCGGTGAGGCCCTGCACGAGGCCGAGGACGATCGCTTCGAGAATCGGCATTACTCAGGACTGAGGACTGAGGCATGAGGACTGAGGCTGCGCTCGGGCACGACTCAGTCCTCAGTCCTCAGTCCTCAGCACTCCTCCTTACATTTCCCAAATCACGGGCAGGATCAACGGCCTCCGCCCCATCGACTTCCTGAAATACCGCTTCAGCATGGCCCGCATCGCTTCCTGCAGCGCGTCGGGGTTGCGCAATTCGTCTGGCGTGCCATGTTCGAAAATCCCGGCCAGCATGGCCCGCACTTCGTCGAGCACGTCCTGGCTGGCGTCGACGTGCACGAGGCCGCGGGTGATGATCTCCGGGTCGCGGATGAGCTTCCCCTCGCTGTCGACGGCCACGACGACGATGACGAAGCCATCCTCGGCCAGGTGCTGCCGGTCGCGCACGACGACTTCCGGCACTTCCTCGGCCTCGGAGTCGACGAAGACTTTGCCGTGCGGGGCGCGCTCCTCGAGGACGCGCAGCGACTCGCCGTCGATCTCCGCCACCTGCCCGTTGGTGATGACCACGCCATGCGGCACGCCGACGCTCTCGGCCAGCCGTGCGTGGTGGATGAGATGCCGGAGCGTGCCGTGCATGGGGATGAAGAAGCGCGGGCGGGTGACGCTGAGCATCAGCTTCAGCTCTTCCTCGCAGGCGTGCCCCGACACGTGCACGTCCGCGGTGTCCCACGTCAGCACCTCCGCGCCGAGGCGGTAGAGGTCGTCGATCATGTGCGTCACCGCGCGCTCATTGCCGGGAATGGTGCGCGCCGAGATGATGATCGTGTCGCCGCGGACGATCTGGATCTGCTTGTGCTCGCCGACGGCCATACGCGCCAGCGCCGACGACGGCTCGCCCTGCGTGCCGGTGGTGAGGATGAGGACGTTGCGGTCCTCGAAGTCGGCGGTCCTCGCGTTCGCGCCCACGCGCGCCTCGCGCGGGAAGCGGAGATAGCCGAGGCGCTCGGCGGTCTCGCTGTTGTCGACGAGGGAACGGCCGACGAGGAAGACGCGCCGGTTGTGCTTGCGCGCCAGGTCGATGGCCTGCTGCACGCGGTGGATGTGCGAGGCGAACGTGGTCATGATGATCCGCCCCTGCGCCTTGGCGAAGAAGCGGTCGAGGGAGCTGCCGACCCAGCGCTCGGAGCGGCCGTGGCCGGGGACGAGGGCATTCGTGGAGTCGCTGGCGAGAAGGAGCACGCCCTCCTCGCCGTGACGGGCGAAGCGGGCCAGGTCGGTGGTCTTGCCGTCGATGGGGGTGTGGTCGATCTTGAAGTCGCCGGTGTGGATGACGGTGCCGAGAGGCGTGGCGATGGCCAAGCCGATGGCGTCGACGATGGAGTGCGTGACGCGCACGGCCTCGACGCGGAAGACGCCGGCGTCGACGACGTCGCGGGGCATGAGGGCGCGCAGCTCGACGTCGTCGATGGCGAACTCCTCGAGCTTGTCGCGGACGAAGCCGAGGGTCAGAGGCATGCCGTAGACCGGCAGGCGCACGCGGTCGAGCAGGAACGGGAGCGCGCCGATGTGGTCCTCGTGGCCGTGGGTTAGGAAGACGGCGCGGAACTTGGCGGCGTTGTCGAAGATGTAGGTCATGTCGGGGACGATGACATCGACACCGAGCGTGGCCGCGTCGGGGAACATCATCCCGCAGTCGACGACGATGGCGTCGCCGCCAAACTCGTAGACCATGAGGTTCATTCCGATCTCGCCGAGTCCGCCGAGGGGAAGGATGCGGAGCGGTCCGTCCATCACGGGTAGATGCGGTTCAGCATGCGCGCGTACGGAATCGTCTCGCGCAGGTGGGGCACGCCGCTGATCCAGGCCACGACGCGCTCGATGCCCATGCCGAAGCCGGAGTGCGGGAAGGCGCCGTACTTGCGCACGTCGAGGTACCACTGGAAGGCCTCGACCGGCAGCTCGTGCTGCTTGATACGCGCGAGCAGCAGGTCATGGTCGTGGATGCGCTGGGAGCCGCCGATGATCTCGCCATACCCCTCGGGGGCGATCATGTCCAGGCCGAGGACGACGTCAGGGTCGTTCGGATCGGGCTGCATGTAGAACGCTTTGATCGCCGTCGGATAGCGGGAGATCATCACCGGACGGTCGAAGGAGTTGGCGATGACGGTCTCCTCGTCGCCGCCGAAGTCGTCGCCGAACTTCACCGGCATCCCCTTCGAGGCCAGGAGCTCGATGGCGTCGCGGTAGGTGATGCGCGGGAAGGGACGCTTGACGGTCTCGAGCTTCGTGAGGTCGCGCTCGAGGGTCTTGAGCTCTTCCTTGCAGCGGTCGAGGGCGCGCTGCACCAGGTATTCGACGAATTCCTCGGCCAGCTCCTGGAGGCCGTCGAACTCGAGGAAGGCCACCTCGGGCTCGATCATCCAGAACTCCATCAGGTGCCGGCGCGTCTTCGACTTCTCGGCGCGGAAGGTCGGACCGAAGCAGTAGACGCGGCCGAACGCCGCCGCCGCGGGCTCGAGGTAGAGCTGCCCCGACTGGGAGAGGAACGCTTTCTCGCCGAAGTAGTCGGTCTCGAAGAGGGTGGACGTGCCCTCGCACGCGGCGGGGGTGAGGATCGGCGAGTCGATGAGGACAAAGTCGCGGTCGTAGAAGAAGTCGCGGCAGGCCTGCTCGATCTCGCTGCGGATTTTCAGCACGGCGTGCTGCTTGGAGGAGCGCAGCCAGAGGTGGCGGATGTCCATGAGGAAGGCCGTACCGTGCTCCTTCGGCCCGATGGGATAGTTCTCGGTGAGCGCCACGATCTCGAAGCTCTGCACGCCGAGCTCGACGCCCCCCTGCGCGCGCGGCTCCGCGCGCACGATGCCGACGACGCGCACGGTCGACTCCTGGGTGACTTTGTCGGCCGCATCCCAGCTGGCTTCGTCGACTTCCTTCTTGACGACGACGCACTGCAGGTAGCCGCTGCCGTCGCGCACGATGGGAAACTGGATCTTCCCCGAGGTGCGCTTGTTGTAGAGCCAGCCGTCGATGATGACGCGCTGGCCGATGTAGTGCGGCAGTTCCTTGATCCGCAGGGTGCTCATGAAGAGCCGCGGATTATAACGAAGCTACTTGCCGCGTGGGTCGCCGGTGCGAACGAAGTAGTCGCGCACGTTCTTCGGGCGGTAGGTCGGGTCGGCGTCCCACCGCGCGAGGACGCTCGGGTGCAGCGACTGCGTCGGATCGTTGATGCCGATCGGCCGCTCCAGCACCCCCTCCAGGCGGTAGACCACGGTCATCGAGTCGTGCTTCTCGCCGGTCGGCAGCGGCTGCGTCGGATGCGCCTGCATCACTCCGTCATCGAATTCGAGTCCGGCAGTCTTCGCGCGGCCGATCATCCAATCGAGGGTGATGTCCGACAGCGAGTGAGCGTCGTAACCGCCGCCGACGTCGCTGTGGACGCCGGGGAACCAGACCTGTTCAACGACCTGGTCCTTCGGCTTGTAGGCCCAGAGTGACGGCCCGAACGGTACGCGGTGCTCGTCGACGGCGAGGGCGTGAAACGCGTACTTCACCGTGCCGCTCAGCTCGGTGTCGTGGAACTCGAACTCCTTGCGGTTGTGCGCGCGCAGGCCGCGCAGCGGGATGCCGAGGGCGCCGACCGTGTCCCACACGCCGACCATCTGGATGGGAACGTCGTCGTCGCCGTTGAGCGAGAAGTTGTGGCGGAAATCGACGGCGTCCTTATCGGCCGGATGGACGTTCGCATCGTGGTACAGCGCCTCGGCGTGAGGGTACTCCTGCACGAACTCGCGCTTGAGAATCCCGCACTTCCGCACCATCCCGCCGATGCTACGCGCCGTGAACGCGCCGCGGCTGAAGCCGATCAGGTAGATCTCGTCGCCGATTTCGTAGTTCGCCAGGAGAAAGATGTAGGCGTCGTGGATGTTCTGCTCGAGCCCGACACCGCCCACGCCCCCTTCGATCTTGTCGAGCGCGTCGTGGGTGCCGACGCCCTGGTTGTAGTAGATGATCTGCTGCGTTCCGTCCTTGCCGCGCTTGCAGAGGCGGTAGGCGATCTTGATCACGTTCGTGGGGCAGGGCTTCCCTTTGACTTCCTGGTCGGCGCTGTTCCACGTTCCATCGCAGCAGAGAATGAGCCGCTTCATACTATAAGGAGTGCCGCGAAACCGGATTTCCCTACCACCCACTTTCACCGGCAACCACCGCGGCACGGTCGTGATCATCAGCGGTAGGGCTGGCCACTCGAGCGAGAGCGCGCCCTTCGGCAAGCCAGTACACACGCCCAACGCGCCGAGATCAATCGCATGTTCGGCGATCGGCTCGACCGCTACCTCGATGCCGGCACCTGCTCCGCGATTTTGCGCGAATACGGCGGGCTCGTTGCGGACACGCTGAAATACTTCGATCGACAACGATATGAGCTGGACGCCTGGTGCGTCATGCCGAATCACGTGCATGCGTTGATCTATGTTCCGGGGCGCGCGGAGCTTGATCGCATTCTTCATTCATGGAAGTCGTATACGGCGCATCGGATCGGGCGCGGCGTCATTTGGCAGCGCTAATACTTTGATCGGATCGTTCGGGGAGCGAAGGAGTTGGAGGAAATGAGGGGGTACATTCATGCGAATCCGGGTCGGGCGGGGTTGAAAGACTGGCCGTTTGTTGGCTAGCGGCGGGACGCCGCTGGGCCAGCCGGCGGGACGCCGGCGCTCCGTACCTGCAGCGATTTCGGCAGGATCGTGATCACCAGCGGCAGGTGGAACGTGAAGAGCTCGCCGTCGAGGCCGGCGCGGAGGTGCTCCTTCGAGGCGTGCACCTTCATCCTTGACGTTCGGAACGAGCGGAAGCCGGGCGTCTCGTGCACTCTGCCGGCCAGATAGTGGGCGAGGAAGCGCATGAGCTTGATGCGGCGGAGGTGCGGGAGCCAGTACACCGACAGCCTTCCCTCTTCGAGCGTATTGCGCGGAGCGTCGACGCCGATGCGCGACAGGTCGTAGCGGTTGTTCGACACGATCAGCACGTGCGTGCGCACGGCCATCTGGTGGTGCTCGCTCTCCAGGGCCACGGTCACATGCGGGTACTTGCGCAGCGTGCCGTAGGCGGCGTAGAGGCGGGCCTTCCAGCGCGGGTAGTCGCGGCCGCGCTCCTCGCGCCGGGCCACGAGCTCGGGGTAGAGGCCGAGCGAGAGATTGTTGACGAAGAAGCGGTCGTTGACGCGCGCGGCGTCGACCTGGCGCGTCGTCCCGTTGAGGGCGACGTCGAGCGCCTCGCGCCACTCCATCGGCACGCCGGCGTCGCGGGCGAAGTGATTGAACGTGCCGAGGGGGACGACGCCGAGCGTCGCCTCGGAATTCACGAGCGCCTGGATCACGCAGTTCACCGTTCCGTCACCGCCGGCGGCGACGAAGAGCCGCCTCCCCTCGTCCATCCGCCGGCGGATCTCCGCCGTCACGTCGAGCGCGCGCGTGAGGCGCACCACCTCCAGCCCCGCCTCCTCGGCCGCGGACACGAGCTCGCCGTTCATCCCCGACGCGGGATTCAAGAACATCGTGCCCTTGTTACGCGCCGTCGACGTCATGAAGAAAGCCCTGCTTGCCCTCATCCTTTTGCAATTTCTCGTCCTTCCCGCCCGCGCCGCGGAGCCGAAGGACTGCTCCTTCTGCGCGTTCCCGGCCTCGTCCCTCCAGGAGATCACCCTCGACGACGCCGCGGCCATCGACGCGATGACGCCGGCGCAGCGCGCCAAGACCGTCGTCCTCATTCGCTATGCGCTCGACAAGGACAAAGAGCCGCTGGCGAGCGTCGAGGAGAAGACGAAGGCGATCATCGAGTGGGCGAAGTCGCGCGGCCCCTTCGACGCCCTCGGCATCCGCGTCGACGGCGCCGACGACGCCACCGCCTCCTACGCCATCAAGCGCCTCGCCGTGATGGCGCAGGGGCTCAACATCGCCGCGAAGATCGCCGCGCCGGCGAACCCGCCGCTCTCCGCGCTGCCGTACGTCGACGCCATCGTCACCAGCGACGCCGCGAAGACCGTCGCCTGGGTTGCGGAGAACGATCCGTCGAAGAAAGTGTGGGCCGTCGTCGCGCCGGCGTCGCCGAACGTCTTCTTCGACGTCGCCCGCGCCTACGCCGACGGCGCCACGCGCGCCTACCTGCAGCAGACCGACGCCGACACGATCGCCGCCATGCTCAGCCTCAACCGCGCCTTCGCCGGCGACTGGGCCTACGACTCGACGTCGAAAGTCGAGACCCTCGACGCCAAGGGCAATAAGATCGACCTTCCCGCGCTGACCTTCGTGCGCGGCGAGGACCTGCGCACCATCGTCGTGCCGCGCGGCGACGCCGCCGCGGCCACGATCGCCTCGCTGCCGAACGACCGCTACATCAAGCCGCGCCGTGTCGACGCCGCCGGCGAGCGCGACGTCACCGACGTCGGCACGAAGGGCGGCCACTTCCTCATCGGCATGCAGCCGGTGAAGAAGCCCTTCGTCTTCACCGTCGAGCACAACGAGCGGCCGCAGCGCAACGTCACCAAGGAAGCGCTCAACGTGGCCACGAAGCGCGGCATCGCCGTCGAGGAGATCATCCGCAATCATCAGGCCTACAAGTCGTACCAGGAGTCGATCCAGCCGAAGTACGTCGCCCGCGACACGACCAAGCTGCGCTTCGAGATCAGCGGCGGCGAGGCCGTCGAGGCCACCATCGCCGGCGACTACTTCTCCGATCCCGGCAACCGCGCCGACTGGGTGTGGCAGGACTTCTACGTCAACGGCGTGAAGTGGAAGTACGGGAAGATCCCGGAGCTGCCGCTGATCCAGCCGGAGAAGGTGACGCAGCTGCCGCTCGACATCCACCTCACCAACGAGTACCGCTATCAGCTCGTGCGCGAGGCCGACCTCCTCGGCTATCACACCTACGAAGTCCGCTTCGAGCCGCCGCCCAACGCGCCGGCCGGGCTGCCGCTCTACCGCGGCACGGTGTGGATCGACACGCGGACGTGGGCGCGCATCCGCATCTCCATGATCCAGATGAACCTCACCGGCGAGGTACTGTCGAACGAAGAGCGCGTCGACTTCCAGCCGTTCGCGCGCGACTCGCACGCGCCGCTGACGGCGGCGGACGTGGCGAAGACCGACGCGCGCGAGATCCTCTGGCTGCCGCTCGTCGTCAGCGCCCAGCAGGTGATCTCCGCGGCCGGCCACGCCGCGCCGGTGCTGCGCGAGACGACGTTCAGCAACTTCCGCATCGCTCCCGAGGACTTCGCGCAGCGCCTGGCCGAGGCCTCGGCGTCGGATGCGCGGATGGTGCGGGAGACGAACGCGGGGTTGAAGTACCTCGAGAAAAATCCGAGCGGCGAGCGCGTGGTGAAGGAGGGCTTCAACACCGCGCGCACGTTCATGCTCGGCGGCGTGCACCACGACTCCGGCTTGCAGTACTCCGTCCTGCCGCTCGGCGGTATCGACTACTTCAACTTCGACCTCGGCCACAAAGGGATCCAGACCAACGTCTTCTTCGCCGGCGTCATCGTCGCCGCGAACGCCACGAATCCGAATCTGTGGAACACGCACACGAACGTCGGCGCGGACCTCTTCGCCATCGCCGTGCCGACGACGAACTCGATGTTCCGCAACGGCATCGAGGTCACGGACGAAGACGTGCGCCAGCTCCCGACGAGCTTCTCGCTGCGCGCCGGGCATCCGTTCCTGCAGTTCGGCAAGGTCGACGTCGGCTTCGGCATCAGCCACACCGCCTACAAGCGCGCCAGCGACACGGCGGCGAATTTCGTCGTGCCGTCCAGCACATTCACGCTGTCGCCGTCGATCGACATGAGCTACGCGCGCTGGGGCTACAGCGCCACGGCGTTCTACGACTACGACAAGCGCACGACGTGGAAGCCGTGGGGCAACCTCGCCGAGTACAACCCCGATCAGAAGTCGTACACGAACTACGGCGCGTCGCTGGCGAAGAGCTTCTACCTGCCGAAGTTCCAGCGCCTCGGCCTCGAGGTCAATTACGAGAGCGGCCAGCGCCTCGACCGATTCTCGAAGTACGAGCTCGGCTTCTTCGGCTCGCAGCGCATCCACGGCGTCCGCTCCGGCTCCCTGCGCGCCGACACGGCGCTGCTCGGCCACCTGTCGTACGGCTTCGTCTTCTCCGATCAGTTCCGCCTCGAGGCCTTCTACGACCACGGCCTGATCACCGACCGCACCGCCGGCTACAACCGCGAGCCGTTCCAAGGCCTCGGCATCGCCGGGCAGACGGTCGGGCCGTGGGGGACGCTGCTGCGCCTCGACATCGGGAAGACGATCGGGCGCAACCGGCAGGACGGGTTCGTGGCGGACGTGGTGTTCTTGAAGTTGTTCTGATGCGGGAGCTGATCGACTCGCTGCGGCTCGTCCCGCACCCCGAGGGCGGCTTCTATCGGCAGATCTACAAATCGCCGATGACGGTGACACGCGGCGCGACCACGCGCGCGGCGCTGACGATCATTCACTTCCTCCTGCCGGCGGGAGAGATCAGCCGCTGGCATCGCGTCGCGTCCGACGAGGTGTGGACGCACTTGCGCGGCGGGGCGCTGCGGTTGTTTCGCGTGGACGGGAGCGCGGTCGTGATCGATGAGAGCTCGCCGATACACGTCGTAGCCGCCGGCCAGTGGCAGGCGGCGGAGCCGCTCGGCGACTACGCGCTCGTGGCCTGCTTCGTCGCGCCGGGATTCGAGTTCGAGGACTTCGAGATGATGGCGGATGACGCGGCGGCGGCGCTGCCGGAACACCTTCGCCGGTTGCTGTGAGAACCGAGGGCGCACGCTGTGCGCCCCCTGTCCTACGGCGTCGGCGAGAGGTTCTGCACGTAGAAGTCGACCGAGCCGATCTCCGTCCGCAGGCCCAGCGAGTCGAGCACGCGCACGGTCAGGCGGTGCCGGTCGTTGCCGAGCTTCGTCGTATCCATCGTGAACATCCAGCCGGAGTTCAGGCTGTTCGTCACGAACGGGTAGGCGTTCTGCACGTCGGGGCGCTGGAATCCGTACGCCGCCGGGCCGATGAAGTTGCCGTCGACGAGGATCTCGACCTGCTGGATGTTCCCGCGCTCGCTGAGCGCCCATCCCTGGAACGTCACCTTCCCCGTCACGTAGTCGAACGTGTGCGGCACGTCGATGAAGCCGAAGGCCGCGGCCACTCGATCCTCGGCGCAGGTGAAGAACACCGGGATGCCGTCGCGGCTCGGCAGCTCGCTGAACGTCCCCTGCTGGTCGCCGACGCGCACCTTCAGCACGTGGTTGCCGGGGTGTACGCCGAGGGCCAGCAGCGCGCCGACGTCCAGGGTGAAGAGGAAGCCCGAGCGCGGCGCGTCGGGATAGTTCGGATAGAAGCGCTCCACGTCGAAGCGCGTCAGGCCGTAGCAGTTCACGTAATCGAGGAAGAACGGCGAGAAGGCGCAGTCGTCGGTCGAGTACCAGCGCACGCCGTCGACCAGCAGCTCCACGTAGGAGACGCGGCCGAGATCGCCGCGCGTGCCGAGGTCGAGGGCCCAGCCGCGCACCGGCGTGATGTGTGACTGCGGATTCACCGCGGGCGAGACCAGCGGAATCGTTCCGCAGCGCGTGCCGTAGAGCACCGCGTCGCGCTTCGGCTCGTCGAGATAGCCGAACGGCTTGAGGTTCTGGTTGTCGTTGAAGACCTGCACCTGCCGGCGGCCGATCAGACGCGAGAGGCCGAGGCGGTCGGTGACGCGGACCTCGAGCAGGTGCACGCCGTTCTGAATGCGCGTCGTGTCGATGTTGGCGACGTAGCCGCTGAAGAGCGCGGCCGGGAAGTCGGGGAAGGTGTTGCCGACGTCGGGGCGCGTGTCGCCGTACATCGCCGACTGCAGCACGCCGCCGTCGACCCAGACATCGACGCGGGCGACGCCGTCGGTGTCGAGCGCCCAGCCGACGACGGGGAACGATCCGGCGGCGTTGTAGATGCCGCCGCCGAGGTCGGGGATGTCGACCGAGCCGAAAGGCGCCTGGTTGATGGAGTTGTCGATCGTGATCGTGCGCCGCCCGAGCTCGACCGGCTGGCGGTTGTCGGAGAAGAAGATCTTCACCATCACCGTGTGCGGTCCGTTCGTGAAGCGGCTTGCCAGGAAGCCGGTCTCGAAGCCGGGAGCTATGTTCTGGATGCCGGGATAATTCGGGTAGGCCTCGATGACGTCGATGCGCGGCAGCCCGGTGACGGTGTGCTGCTGGAACTGATCGTCGACGAAGAGGTCGATGCGGGAGATCTGGGCAGGATCGAGTGCCCACCCTTTGACGAGGACGACGCCGGACTGCGGTGTGGCGGGATCGGGGAAGTCGAGCGCGCCGATGAAGTCCTGGCCGAACGCGGAGGAAGTCAACAGCGTCGCCAGCGCGGTGAGAACCAGGCAACGAGGAATCCATCTCCACATAACCCCAACCTCCAACCCCGAGATGTGCGTGTCCGGTAAATGCGATCGGGCCCCTGGAGACGCCGATCCACTTTGTTTCGTGAGAGTTTATACTAACGCGGGTGAGTTCTTCAAACGCCGGTACGGCCCTCGGCCTTGACGACGTCCGGGCCGCGGCGGAACGCGTCGGCGCCCACATCCACCGGACCCCCCTCCTGCCCAGCCGCTCACTTTCGGAACGGATCGGCGCCGAGGTCCGCCTGAAATGCGAAAACCTCCAGCGCGCGGGCTCGTTCAAGATCCGCGGCGCGATGAATGCGCTGCTGCAGTTATCCGACGATGAGCGCCGCCGCGGCGTGGTGGCGTTCTCGTCCGGCAACCACGCCCAGGGCGTTGCGCTCGCGGCGAAGACGCTGGGGATCCGGGCCACGATCGTGATGCCGGAGAACTCTGTGGCGTCGAAGGTCGCGGCGACGCGCGGTTACGGCGCCGAGGTCGTGCAGGGCGGGGTGACGGCGGCGACGCGCGACACGGTGGCGCGCGAGATCGCCGAGCGCAGCGGCGCCGCGGTGATCCCGCCGTTCGACGACGAGCGCATCATCGCCGGCGCGGGGACGGTGGGCCTGGAGATCGTCGAGGAGTGGCCCGAGGTCGACGCGATCGTGGTCCCCCTCGGCGGCGGCGGCCTGCTGTCCGGCACCGCGCTCGCGGCCACGTCGCTGAAAAACGTCGATGTCTACGGCGTCGAGCCCCGCGCCGGCAACGACGGCGAGCAGTCGTTCCGCAGCGGGCGTATCGTCACGATCGAGCCGCCGAAGACGATCGCCGACGGCGCGCGGACGCTCTCGATCGGCGAGCGGAATTTCGCGATCATCCGCGAGCGCGTGCGCGACGTGGTCAGCGTCGAGGACGACGCGCTGCTGGAGGCGACGAAGTTCGCGATGTATCGCACGAAGCTGGTGATCGAGCCGACCGGGGCGCTGGGGGTGGCGGCGCTGCTTTCCGGGCTGTTGCGCGTGCAGGGACGCGTGGCGATTGTCGTCTCAGGCGGGAACCTGGATTTCTCCTTGCTGTGCTGACATGAGCCTCTTCCCGGACTTCGAACCCAAAACCGCGGCCGACTCCCCGCTCGCGGAGCGCCTCCGTCCCGCCTCGCTCGACGACGTCGTCGGCCTCCACGACCTCCTCGACGAGGGGCGCTTCCTCCGCAACGCCATCGAGAGCGACCGCATCCCGTCGATGATCTTCTGGGGCCCGCCGGGCTCGGGCAAGACGACGCTGGCGCGCATCATCGCCAAGTCGACGCGGGCGCGCTTCGTGCCGTTCTCGGCCACGAGCACGTCGATCAAGGACATCAAGGCGCTCATGGAGGAGGCGCGGCACTCGCGCGGATCGCGTGGGGTGAAGACAATCGTTTTCATCGACGAGATCCACCGCTTCAACAAGGCCCAGCAGGATGCGTTTCTGCCGTACGTCGAGGCTGGCGACATCGTGCTGATCGGGGCGACGACGGAGAACCCGTCGTTCGAGGTGAACTCGGCGCTGCTGTCGCGCTGCAAAGTCGTGGTCATCCCGCAGCTGGAGCGCGAGGAGGTGATGACGATCCTCCGCCGCGCCGTGGCCGATCCGTCGGTGCGCAAATACGCGATCGAGCTGACAGACGATGCCCTCGACTTCATCGCCGCCACCTCGGCCGGCGACGCGCGCCAGGCGCTGAACTCGCTGCAGCTCGTCGTGGAGACCGCGAGCGAGTCTCCGATCGACGCGAAGAAGGCCACGGAGATCCTGCAGCGCCGGTCGCTGATATACGACAAGGGCGGCGAGGAGCACTACAACATCATCTCCGCGCTGCACAAGTCGCTGCGCAACGGCGACGCCGACGCCAGCGTCTACTGGCTGGTGCGGATGCTCGAAGGCGGCGAGGACCCGCTCTACATCGCCCGCCGCCTGGTGCGCGCCGCGTCGGAGGACATCGGCAACGCCGACCCGCAGGCTCTGGTGCTGGCCATCGCCGTGCAGCAGACGGTGCACTTCCTCGGCATGCCCGAGGCCGGCGTGGCGCTGGCGCAGCTGGCGACGTACCTGGCCGCGGCGCCGAAGTCGAACGCCGTCTACCTCGGCTACGGCGAGGCGGTGCGGGAGGTGCGCCAGGGCGACAACCCGCCCGTCCCCCTCCACATCCGCAACGCGCCGACGAGACTGATGAAGGATCTCGGCTACGGCCGCGGCTACGAGTACGCGCACGATTACGAGGAGCAGAGCGCGGCGATGGAGTGCCTGCCGGAGGCGCTTTCCGGCCGGCGCTTCTATGAGCCGAAGGAGATCGGCGCGGAGACGGAGATCAAGAAGAGGTTGGAACGGATGCGGGCGGCGCGGAAGAAGTAGCGGCTACTCGTCGTCCTCGTCGGTGACCCACTCTTCGACGATCTTGCCGTCGCGCTCGATGATCAGCGGCGTGTTGGTCTTGCGCGCGATCTCCCGCGCACGCTTCGCGGCACGGAGGAGGGCATACGGAGCACCCTGCATGTCGGGATCCGTTGACTTCGAGCGCAGGTTTTCGGGCAATTCAACTTTTGCTTTGACGCTCATCGGTTCTTTCCCTTCCTCACGTTCCGATCGCCTTCGGCTTCCGGTCCTGGCCGAGGTTCACGTATACCACCTGCGCTTCCGTGACGGTGACGCGGCGGTCGGGGGGGCGGATGGCCTCCACCATCACCTTCGTCGTGATCGAGGTCGTGCCGATGCGGAGCGTCTCCGTCCAGAAGCTCACCAGGTCGCCGACGTAGACCGGCTCGTGGAAGACCACGCGGTCCATCGACACCGTCACCATGAACTGCAGGCCTTGCCGGCGCGCCTCGATCGCGCCGGCCTGGTCGATGTACGACAGGATCACTCCGCCGAAGATCGTGCCGTGCGCGTTCGTGTCCCGCGGCATCATCAGCACGCGGATCGCCGGCTCGTTCCACTTCGGAAGGATGGCCACTACCCCGCCTGCTGTTCTCCGCCGCCGGCCTGCTGCTGCATGAACTTCTGATTCACGTCGATCTTGGCGTTCTTGCGCAGCCGCGTCAGCAGCGACGTGCGCAGATTGCGCGCTTCCTGCTGGCGCATCATGTCGCTGTACGGCCCGGCATGCTCGGCGAGGTCCTTCGCGTCCACCTTCTTCTGCTCGACCACCTGCAGCACCACCGCCCCCTCGTTCGCCACGATCGGGCCGGTGAGCTGGCCGACCGGCGAGCCGAACGAGGCCTGGATCAGCGGCGTCGTGTCGCCGCTGAAGCCGCTGATGTAGCCGAGGCGCGTCACCGTGCTGTCCGTGGCGGCCAGGCCGAGCTTCTTCGCCACCTCGTCGACGTTCGCGGCGGGAAGCGCCTTCGCCATCGCGTCCTTCGCGGCCTGGCGGGCCTTCTCCATGCGCGCGTCGGCTTCGACGCGGCCGCGGATCTCCTCGAGCGCGTTCACGCCCGCGGGGCGGACGCCGTAGAGGAACGGGATCGACGGCCCGCGGCGTGTGGCCACGATCTGATCGCCGACGTCGCCCTGCTTCGCGGCGAACGCCCACTGCGAGAACGGCGCGTTGCTGCCGAGGCCGGGGATCTCGTCCGTCTTGCCGAACCACTGCGTGTCGTTCACGCTCACCTTGTCGTTGGCCAGCTTCGCGAATTCGTCCGCCGTCTTCGGCTTCTGCGACTTGACGCGCTGCAGCACGCGGGCGATCTCGTCGCGGGCGATGTCGCGGGAGCGCTCGTCGGCGTACTGCTGTGACAGCTGCGGCTTCACTTCCTCGAACGAGCGGTAGCCGGCCGGGCGGCGCTCCGGCACCTTGATGATGTGGTAGCCGAACTCCTTCGTGCGGATCGGGTCGCTGATCGTGTTCAGGGGGACCGAGAACGCCGCTTTATTGAAGGGCTCGACCGTCGTCCCCTGATCGACGAAGCCCATGTCCCCGCCGCGCGTCGACGACGACGGATCGCCCGAATTCGCGGCCGCGAGCGCGCCGAAGTCGGCGCCGCCGCGGAGCTGCTTGACGATCGACTCCGCCTTCGCCTTCGCCTCCGCGTCCTGCTGCGGCGTGGCCGTCGGGTCGACCTTGATCAGGATGTGGAGGATGTGGGCCTGAGCGTTGTGCTTGTACTGATCCTTCGTGGCCTCGTAGCGCTTCTGCAGCTCGGCGTCGGACGGCATGATCTGCGAGCGGATGCGCGCGAAGTCGGCGATGAGGTACTTCACCGCACGCTGCTCGCCGTGCATGTACTTGGTCTGGTTGTTCTTGTAGTACTGCTCGACTTCCGGCGGCGTCACGTTGACCAGCGCGGACATGCGCGAGGCCGGGTAGAGCACGTAGCGGATCTTGGCGTTCTCCGTGGTGCGCCGGTACTCGGCCTCGGCGCTCTTCGGGGCGATGATCAGCGAGTCCGCCATGGCGCTCTCGATCTTCTGCAGCGTGATCTCGCGGGCCAGCTCCTCCTCGAACTCGGCGGGCGACGAGAAGCCCATGGCGCCGGTGACGTAGCGCGTGTAGAGCTCGTCGCCGACGAACTTGCCGTCGGGGTTCAGCGTCGGGATCTCCAGGATCTTCCGGCGGACCTCCTCGGGCGTCGCGTTGAGGTGGAGGTGCGCCGCCTCCTGCAGGAGGAGGTGCTGATCGATCAGGCTGTTGAGCACCTGCTTGCCGAGGCCGAGGGCCTGGATGGCCTCGGGCGTCAGGGCCTGGCGGTACATCTGTTCGTACTGCTTCTGCGTGTAGTACAGCGCGCGCTCGTACTCGCGCGAGGAGATCGTTTCGCCGTTCACGCGCGCGACGTAGGAGCGGTCGTCGGCCGTACCGCGCGCGCCGCCGGCGCCCCAGTCGACGAAGATGAAGAGGATGAAGACCGCCACGATGGCGACCAAGATCCACTTGAGCTGCTGAAAGCTGTCGCGCATTAACTTGAGCATTGGGAGTAAACCTCGCTTGGAGTGTAGGACAGACACTCTTGCCTGTCCGGGGAACGAAGGACCTAAAAAGCGCGGCAGTTTACCTATTCCCGTATAAAATCGCGAGCCCTGCCCGATGGCCACGAAAAGGACAAACGCCGGCGTCAACGTCGACTGGTACCTGATCTCGATCGAGCGGCTGAAGCAGATCGGCCTGATCCTTCTGCTGCTGGTCCTCGGGGCGGCGGGGTGGTGGTACTGGAGCCACCAGAAAACGAATCCGCGCGGCGCGGCCGAGGCTGCCATCTCCGATGCGCGGGAAGCGCTCAACTCCCTGGCGGCGTCGAAAGACTTCCAGACCCACCGCGCCGAGTTCGACCATGCCCAGAAGAAGCTCGACGAAGCCAACTCCCTCCTTGGCGCGGGGCGCTTCGTCGACGCCCAGAGCGCCGCCGTCGAGTCCCAGACCATCAGCCGCTCCGCGCTCAGCGGCGGCGAGCACGAGAGCGACGCGCAGTTCATCTCCATCGAAGGGGACGTGCAGTACCAGAAGTCGTCGACCTCGGACTGGAAGCGGGCCGAGCCGCGCACCGCCCTCTACAACGGCGACTGGGTCAAGACCTCCGACCGGTCGTCGGCCGAGCTGATCTTTTCGAACCTCTCGCGCTACACCGTCGGCCCCAACGCCCTGCTCGAGATCTACTCGCAGTTCAACCCCAGCACGTCGAAGAAGAGCAACTCCGTGCAGATGAAGGTCGGCTCCGTCGAGGTGGCCACGACCGACGACGCCTCCACCGTGCGCACGCCGGTGACGCAGATCGTCGTCGACTCCGAGTCGCAGACGCAGGTCGGCGTCGGACAGGACCAGGCCACCGCCGTCGTCACCACGAAGGGCAGCGCCTCGGTCACTTCGACCGCAGGCGGCGAGGCGGTGAAGCTCGCCAGCGGCGAGAAGATCGTGGCCACGCCGGCGGCCGCGCTGTCGCCCGTGAAGAAAGTCTCGCCGCCGCCGGTGCCGGCGCTGCCGGCCGACAACCAGATCTTCTCCGCGGGGGAGACGAAAGTCGACTTCGCCTGGGAAGCGGTGCCCGGCGCGAGCGGCTACATCCTCCAGGTCTCGCGCTCGCGGCTCTTCGCGTCGCTGGAGATCAACTCCAAGCGGCTGAAGAACACGGCCAAGGCGAACCTCACCGGCGAGGGGGCGTTCTACTGGCGCGTGGCCTCGATCGGTCCGGACGGCGACCCCGGCCCGTTCTCCGCGTTCCGGCGCTTCCGCGCCACCGGCACGGGCCGCGAGACCGGCACCGCGGCGAGCTCCCAGGCCCCGCCGCCGCCGCTCAGCGTGAAACGGCCGTACCCGATCGGCGGGCCGTTCTACATGATCGAGGGGAACACGGAGCCAGGCGCCACGGTGCTGATCAACGACGAAGAGGTCGACGTGGAGGCCAACGGCCACTTCAAGAAGCTGGTGAGCTTCAACAAGGTGGGGCGGAACGTGGTGGTGGTGAAGGCGATCAATCCGGCCGGGAAACAAACGGTACAATCCGAGACAGTGCTGGTCGAAGAATAAAAACCAGAAACCAGAGACCAGAAACCAGAACCGCGTTTTTTCTGGTTTCTGGTTTCTGGTTTCCGGTTTGCAGACCGGGCCGTAAGGAATCGATTAACGAATGGCAGTCAAGTCCCTCCTCTCCATGTTCTCGAACGATCTGGCGATCGACCTCGGGACAGCGAACACTCTCGTCTACGCCAAGAACAAAGGCATCGTCGTCCGCGAGCCCTCCATCGTCGCGGTCAACAAGATCAACAACAACGTCGAGGCGGTGGGCAAGGAAGCGAAGGAAATGCTCGGCCGCACGCCCGGCAACATCGTGGCCATCCGTCCCATGAAAGACGGCGTCATCGCCGACTTCGAAGTGACGGAGAAGATGATCAGCTACTTCATCAAGAAGGCCCACGGGCGCAGCTACCTGGTCAAGCCGCGCATCGTCATCTCCGTCCCCTCGGAGATCACGCAGGTGGAGAAGCGGGCCGTGCGCGACTCGGCGCTGCGCGCAGGCGCCACCGAGGTCTACCTCATCGAGCAGGCCATGGCCGCGGCCATCGGGGCCGGGCTGCCCATCACCGATCCCACCGGCAACATGATCGTCGACATCGGCGGCGGCACCACCGACGTCGCCGTCATCTCCCTGGCCGGCATCGTCTACTCGCGCTCCGTACGCGTGGCCGGCAACGAGATGGACGATGCCATCATTCAGTACATCAAGCGAAAATATAACCTTCTCATCGGCGAGCGCACCGCCGAGCAGGTCAAGATCGAGATCGGCTCGGCCTTCCCGCTCGACGACGAGATGACCATGGAGATCAAAGGCCGCGACCTCGTCGAAGGCGTGCCGAAAACGCTCGTCGTCTCGGACGAGGAGATCCGCGAGGCCCTCTCCGAGACCGTGGCCACGATCGTCGAGGCCGTGCGCGTGGCCCTGGAGCGCACCCCGCCCGAGCTCTCCGCCGACATCATGGACAAGGGCATCATCATCGCCGGCGGCGGCTCGATGCTGAAGAACCTCGACAAGCGCCTGCGCGAGGAGACCGGCCTCCCGGTCACGCTGGCCGAGGACCCGCTGGCATGCGTGGCTCTCGGCACGGGACAGATGCTCACGGACTTCAATTTGCTGCGGAAGATTTCGATCGAATGATGCGGGCGCACGCTGTGCGCCCCTACCGATTCGCGCCGGTAGGGGCGCACAGCGTGCGCCCAAGATGGCAGAAAACCTGCTCCAGGCACGCCGTAGACCATGGCTGTACCCGCTGACGTAGTCCCGCGCCGGCCGACGCTGCTTTTCATCGTCGTCCTCGGTTTGCTCTTCATCCTGATGAGCCTCAGCAGCCGTACCCGCTACATCGGCGAGACCCGCACGATGTTCGAGCGGACGGTGATGACCCTCTTCTCCCCCGTGCCGAAGCTCGTGAACTGGGTCGGCCGCAGCGCCTCCGACACCTGGCACGGCTACCTCGACATGCGCCACGCCGTGAACGAGAACCTGGAGCTGCACCGCAAAGTCGCCCAGCTGACGACGGAGAACCTGCAGCTCCGGCAATCCGAGGGCGATCTGAAGCGGCTGCGGGCGCTGCTCGGATACTCGGAGCAGCTCTCCACGCCGACGACGATGGCTCACGCCCTGATGCTCGACACCTCGGGGCGCTTCAAGTCGATGATCCTCGACCGCGGCTCCGCCGGCGACATCGACGTGAACGACGCCGTCGTCAACGCCAACGGCCTCATCGGCCGCGTCGTCCTGACCACGAAGGACATGGCCAAGGTTCAGCTCCTCACCGACAACAACTCCTCGGCCGGCGTGCTCCTCGAGCGCACCCGCCGCCAGGGCGTGCTCCGCGGCGACGGCGTCGACGGCGCGCAGCTCTTCGACATCCCTTCGCTCGCCGACGTCCAGCCGGGCGACGTCGTCCTCACCGCCGGCATCGACGGCATCTATCCGAAAGGCATCCCCGTCGGCACCGTGGTGAAGGCCGACAAGGGGCAGGACCTCTTCAAGAGCATCGTCGTCAAGCCGTCCGTCGACTTCCGCTCCATCGAGGAGGTCATCGTCCTGCACACGCGCAAGATCCCGCACGACGTGGTGAGGTACACGCCGTGAGGTGGCTGCGCTTCCTCGTCGGCCTGCTCATCGCCCTGACCCTGCACTCGCTGCTGGACAGCTTCTTTCCGAACGCCCTGGCGTTCTTCAATCCGTACGTGATCCTGGTCGTCTACTACTCGATGGGCGGCAACGTCTTCGGCGCGATCCTGGCCGGCGTCATTGCCGGGCTCGTGCAGGATGCCTACTCCGGCGCGATCTTCGGCCTGCACGCCTTCGCCCTGACCGTCTGCGCCTACGCCGTCGCCTACATCAACTCGCGGCTCGTGCTGCGCGGCACGCTCGCGTTCGGCGCCTGCCTCGTCGGCGCCGTGATCGTGAACGAGCTGGTGATCTACGTGCTCGTCAACATCCTCTTGAAACAGAAGATCGAAATGTTCGAGCAGGGGATGGTGGTGAAGACGATCTTCACCTGCCTTTTCGGGATGCTGGTCTATCAGTTGCTGACGCTGTTCCTGCGGGAGGAGCCGATCGAGGCCACGCGGCGGCCGGCCGGCTGGTAAAGCATGCGCGTCTATCGTGACGACCAAAAGTTTCTCACCTTCCGCATCAACGCCCTCCTCTGGGCCATCGTCGTCATCTTCGTCTTCCTGGCCGGCTCGTTCTGGTTCGTGCAGGGCGTGCAGGCGGAGAAATACCGCGGGATGTCGGAGGCCAACGCCCTGCGCGAGGTCGTCACGCCGGCCAAGCGCGGGCTCATCCTCGACCGCACCGGACAGAAGATCATCGCCGACAACCAGGCCGCGTATTCGCTGACGCTCGACCGCGTGGTGATGCGGCCGATCGTCAAGAGCGACAAGTCCCACCGGCCGAAGCTGATCGCCTTCCTGGCCCAGACCCTCGGCACGATGCCGCAGGACATCGAGGCCCGCTTCGAGAAGTCGAAAGCGGTCCCGCTGGCGAGGCCATTCGTCGTGGCCGAGGATTTGAGCATGCCCCAGGTGGCCATGATCCAGGCCCAGGCCGTCACCTTCCCCGAGCTCAACGTCGAGCCCGTGCAGCGCCGCAACTATCCGTACGGCACCTTCGCCGCGCACGTCCTCGGATTTCTCGGCGAGGTCTCGGAGAAAGAGCTCGGCACGCACAAAGAGCTCAAGCAGGGCGACCTCATCGGCAAACGCGGCGTGGAGCTGATGTACGACCCGTTCCTGCGCGGCAAAGACGGCGCGCAGTACTGGGAGTACGACAGCCACGGCCGCCGGCTGGCCGAGTACCGCCCGGCGCGCAAGAGTCCCGTCGCCGGCGACAACGTCTATCTGACGATCGACTTCGATCTGCAGCGCCGCGCCGAGCAGTACTTCGCCGAGAACGAGTTCGTCGGCTCCGCGATCGCGCTCGACCCGCGCAACGGCGAGATCCTGGCCATGGTCAGCTCGCCCGCGTTCAATCCGAACACGTATTCGAAGCGCTTCACCCCCGAGGTCTGGAAGACGATCGTCTCCAACCCGTTCAAGATCGAGCTGAATCGCGCCATCCAGGGCCTCTACTCGCCCGGCTCCGTCTTCAAGACCGTGATGGCCGCCGCCGGGCTGGCCGAAGGAGCGATCGGCCCTGGCACGACGTTCGACTGCGGCGGCAGCGGCGTCTTCTTCGGGCGGCGCTTCCGCTGCTGGCAGAAGAACGGACACGGCGCGGTGTCGGTGGAGCGCGCTCTGAAGGTCTCGTGCGACATCTTCTTCTACAACACCGCGGCGCGCCTCGGCGTCGACAAGATCGCCCAGCACGCCAAGGGCCTCGGCTTCGGCGCGATCACGCAGATTGACCTCGACGGCGAGAAGGCCGGCGTCGTTCCGTCGACGGAGTGGGCGGCCACGAAGCAGCACCGCAAGTGGTACCCCTCCGAGACGATCTCCGTCGGCATCGGCCAGGGTCCGCTCATCGTCACGCCCCTGCAGGTAGCCGTGATGATGGCGGCCATCGCCAATGGCGGCACGATCTACCGCCCGCACGTTCTGCGTGCCGTCGAGCACACCGATCCCGACGGCTCGGTCAAGCGCTCCATTGTGCCCCCCATCGTGCTGCGGCACGAGAAGCTCGGCTCCGACGCCATCGATCACGTCCATAATGGCTTATGGAAAGTCGTCAATGAGGAAGGCGGGACAGGTGGCAACGCCCGCATCAACGGCCTCGACATCGCCGGCAAGACCGGCACGGTGCAGGTCATCGCCCAGAGCGGCTGGTTCAGCACGGCCGGGCTGCCCTTCATGAGCCGCGACCACGCCTGGTTCGCCTCCTACGCGCCGAGCGGCAACCCCCAGATGGTCGTGGTCGTCTTCGTCGAGCACGCCGGCGCGCACGGCGGCACCGACGCCGCGCCGCTGGCCAAGCTGCTCTACCAGTCGGCCTTCAGCCAGGAAGTGGCCGCGCACCTCGACCTCACCGACCCCGCCCTGCTGGAGAAGATCAAGCAGGGACAGATCCCCGTGCCCGGCCAGGAGCCGAAGCAGCAGGCCTCGCCCGCCGACGCGAGCCTCGGTCATTGAGCCCATGCCCCGCATCCGCGCCTTCACGCTGCCGGACCTCAATTTCCTCGGCACGGCCCTCGTCCTCTCCGCCATCGGCCTGACCCTGATCTACAGCGCCACGTACTTCAACGACCCGGGCCTGGCCATCGTGCACAAGCAGATCCTCTGGATGGCCATCGGCCTGGCCTTGATGTCGGTGTTTCTCGTCATCGACTACCACGTCCTCTTCGACGCCGCGCCGATCCTCTACGTCGTCGGCCTGGTGCTGCTCGCCTATCTGCTGCTGTGGGGCAGGCTCACCGCGAACGTGAAGTCGTGGATCCACATCGGCGGCTTCCAGTTCCAGCCGTCGGAGTTCATGAAGATCTTCACCGTCCTGATGATGGCGCGTTTCTTCGACCGCCACAGCGGCGCGTACATGAACCTCCGCCTCTTCGCGCAGGCCATGGGGATCATCGCCGTGCCGGTGGTGCTGATATTCTTTCAGCCCGACTTCGGGACGGCCGCGACGTTCTTCCCGCTCGTGGCCGTGACGATGTACTTCGGCGGCATCCGCTGGCGCATCTGGCTGATCGCCATCCTGGCCGTGCTGCTGGCCCTGCCGCTCGGCTGGACGATGCTCAAGCCGTATCAAAAGGACCGCATCATCACCTTCGTCAACCCCGACCGCGATCCCCTCGGCCGCGGCTACCAGGTGACGCAGGCGAAGATCGCCATCGGCTCCGGCGGGATCCACGGCAAAGGATTCAAGCAAGGGACGCAGGCCAAGCTGGAGTACCTCCCCGCCCGGCACACCGACTTCATCTTCGCCGTCCTCGGCGAGGAGTGGGGCTTCATCGGCGTGATGATCGTCCTCGGCCTCTATCTGTTCCTGATCGTGCAGGCCCTGACCTTCGCCAAGCACGCCCGCGACCGTGGCGGTACCTACCTGGCCATCTGCCTGATCTCGTTCTTCATCTTCCACGTGCTGATCAACGTGTCGATGCAGATTGGCGTCCTGCCGACGACCGGCATCCCCCTGCCGCTGCTCTCGTACGGCGGGTCGTCGACGATGATGTTCTTGATGGCCATCGGGCTGATGTTGAACGTGGACATGCGAAGATTCGTGAACGCCTAACGAGTCATGCGAGTCTATCGAGACGATCGAAAGTTCCTCACCTTCCGCATCAACGCGTTGTTGTGGACGATCGTCGCCGTCTTCGTCTTCCTGGCCGGCTCGTTCTGGCTCGTGCAGGGGGTGCAGGCGGAGAAATATCGCGGACTCTCCGAGGCCAACGCGCTGCGCGAGATCGTCACGCCGGCCAAGCGCGGACTCATCCTCGACCGCACCGGACAGAAGATCATCGCCGACAACCAGGCCGCCTACCGGCTGACGCTCGACCGCGTCGTCCTGCGGCCGCTCGAGAAGTCCGACAAGGGTCACCGGCTGAAGCTGATCAACTTCCTCGGCCGAATCTTCGGCGCGGAGCCGCTGGAGTTCCTGGCGCGCCTCGAGAAATTGAAGAGCACCCCGCTCTCCCAGCCGTTCGTCATCGCCAACGATCTGACCATGCCGCAGGTGGCGATCATCCAGGCCCAGGCGGTCATGTTCCCCGAGCTCAACGTCGAGCCGGTGCAGCGCCGCAACTATCCGTACGGCATTTTCGCCGCGCACGTCCTCGGATTTCTCGGCGAGGTCTCGGAGAAAGATCTCAACGCGCGCAAGGATCTCAAGCAGGGCGATCTCATCGGCAAGCGCGGCGTGGAGCTGATGTACGACGGCTTCCTGCGCGGCAAGGACGGCGCGCAGTTCTGGGAGTTCGACAGCCACGGCCGCCGCCTCGCCGAGTACCGCCCGGCGCGCAAGAATCCGGTCGCCGGCGACAACGTCTACCTGACGATCGACTTCGATCTGCAGCGCCGCGCCGAGGAGTTCTTCGCCGAGAACGAGTTTGTCGGCTCGGCGGTCGCCCTCGATCCGCGCAACGGCGAGATTCTGGCCATGGTCAGCTCGCCCGCGTTCAACCCGAACGTCTACTCGAAGCGCTTCACCCCCGACGTCTGGAAAACGATCGTTTCGAATCCGTTCAAGATCGAGCTCAATCGCGCCATCCAGGGCCTCTACTCGCCCGGCTCTGTCTTCAAGACCGTGATGGCGGCGGCGGGGCTGGCGGAAGGCGCCGTCTCCCCAGACACCACGTTCAACTGCAGCGGCAGCGGCGTCTTCTTCGGACGGCGTTTCCGCTGCGTGCGGAGGCAAGGGCACGGCACGGTGGACGTCGAGCGGGCCCTGAAAGTGTCGTGCGACATCTTCTTCTACAACACCGCGGCGCGGCTCGGCGTCGACAAGATCGCCGCGCACGCCAAGGCCTTCGGCCTCGGAGCGATCACGCAGGTCGACCTCGACGGCGAGAAGGCCGGTGTCGTCCCGTCGACGGAGTGGGCGGCCACGAAGCAGCATCGCAAGTGGTACCCGTCGGAGACGATCTCCGTCGGCATCGGCCAGGGCCCGCTCATCGTCACGCCGCTGCAGGTGGCGGTGATGATGGCGGCCATCGCCAACGGCGGCACGATCTATCGCCCGCACGTGCTGCGCATGGTCGAGCACGTCGAGCCCGACGGCACGGTGAAGCGGTCCGAGGCACCGCCGCAGGCGCTGCGGCACGTGAAGCTGCCGGCGGACGCTCTCGAGCATGTGCGGGCCGGCCTCTGGAAAGTCGTCAACGAGGACGGCGGCACGGGCGGCAACGCCCGCATCGACGGCCTCGACATCGCCGGCAAGACCGGCACGGTGCAGGTCATCGCCCAGAAGGGCTGGTTCAGCACCGCCGGACTGCCGTTCATGAGCCGGGACCACGCCTGGTTCGCGTCGTACGCGCCGAGCGACAACCCCCAGATGGTCGTCGTCGTTTTCGTCGAGCACGCCGGCGCGCACGGCGGCACCGACGCCGCGCCGCTGGCCAAGCTGCTCTACCAGTCGGAGGTTCGGTAGGGGCGCACAGCGTGCGCCCAACTCCGCACGATCGGAGGGCGCACGCTGTGCGCCCCTACCGTGTTCATCGGCGCAGGCGATCCGTCTCCCGGCGCTCCTTCTTCGTCGGCCGCCCCATCCCCCGCTCGCGAAAGATCGCCGTGACGACGTCGACCTTCTCCTGCACCGGGCTCTCGTCGACGTACATCGTGCGGGCCAGCTCCTTCGCCGCCTGCGCCCGCGGAACCGCGGAGACCACCACGCGGCGGAAGCGCTCGCCGAGGTACATCTCGATCACATCACCCTCGCGCACCGTCGCGGCCGGCTTCACGCGATGGCCGTTCAGCTTCACGTGGCCGCCCTTGCACATCTCCGTGGCGTCGCCGCGGTGCTTGACCAGGCACACGTATTTGAGCCAGAGGTCGATCCTCATTGCTTATAATTCCGGGACATGATCAAAGCCGATATCGTCAACAAGGTCGCCGAAACATCTGAAATTTCGCGCGTCAAAGCGGCCCAGGCGGTCGACACGGTCATCGAAGGCTTGCGCAACGCCCTGGCCCGCGGACAGCGCATCGAGCTCCGCGGCTTCGGCGTCTTCCAGGTCAAGCAGCGCAAGAAAGGGATCGGCCGCAACCCGAAGACCGGCGTCGAAGTGAAGATTCCGCCCGGCAACACGATTCGCTTCAAGCCCGGCAAGGAACTGCGGAACCTGCTGTAGCCATGCCGGCGCACTCCCGAGCCCGCGCCCGCGCCCGCGCCCGAGCCCGAAAACCCGGGCTCGGGCGCGGGCTCGGGCTCGGGAACAACAAATCCGTCGGCGGCTCCATGTTCCGCATCCACCGCGACACCCGCTTCTCCCGCGACAAGTCGCCCTACAAGAATCACGTCGGCATCCACTTCTTTCACGAGTCGACGAAGAAGGCGCCGAGCGTTCCCGGCTTCTATCTCCACCTGCAGCCGGGCGAGTCCTTCGCCGCCGCCGGAATCTGGCATCCCGACGCCGCCGCGCTCGAGCGCATCCGCAAGCGCATCGCCAACGGCGACGCGGAGTGGAAAACGCTGCGCCGCTCCAAGCTCCCCATCGAAGGCGGCTCGCTCAAGCGCCCGCCGCGCGGCTTCGCCGCCGACCATCCCTTCATCGATGACCTGAAGCGCACCGACTTCGTCACGTCGATTCGTCTCGACGACCGCGCCGTCTGCGCCCCCGACTTCCTGCGCGACTTCGCGCGGAGCTGCAAGACGATGGCCCCGCTCGTCCGCTTCGTCTCCCGCTCCCTGGACCTCCCGTGGTGACGCCCGAGCAGACGGTCCTCGTCCTCGACTTCGGCTCGCAGTACACGCAGCTCATCGCCCGGCGGATCCGCGAGCAGAGGGTCTACTCCGTCGTCCATCCCTGCGACTACCCCATCGAGAAAATCCGCACGCTCGCGCCGAAAGCGATCATCCTCTCCGGCGGCCCTCAGTCGGTCTACGCCGAGAACGCTCCCTACTGCTCGCGCGACGTCTTCGACCTCGGCGTCCCCATCCTCGGCATCTGCTACGGCATGCAGCTCACCGCCTACTTCCTCGACGGCCGCGTCGAGGCCGCGAGCGAGCGCGAATACGGCCGCGCCGAGATCGAAGTCATCGCCGAGTCGCCGCTCTTCGCCGGCACGCCGAAGCGCCAGCGCGTCTGGGCCAGCCACGGCGACAGCATCCTCGACGGGCCGCCCGGCTTCCGCACCACGGCGAGGTCGGAGAGCGCGCCCGTCACCGCGTTCGAGAATCGCGAGCGGCGCATCTACGGCATTCAGTTTCATCCCGAAGTCACCCATACCGAGTGCGGGACCGACATCCTGCGCCACTTCCTCTTCGACATCGCCGAGTGCACGCCGACGTGGGACCTCGGCGACTATCGGCGGCGCAAAGTCGAAGAGATCCGGCAGTTCGTCGGCGGCGCCAAAGCGATTGCCGCGGTCAGCGGCGGCGTCGACTCCACCGTGGCCGCCCTGCTCGTGGCCGAGGCCATCGGCGATCAGCTCACCGCCATCTTCGTCGACAACGGCGTGCTGCGAAAAAACGAAGCCGTGCAGGTGGCCTCGCGCCTCAGCGACCGCCTCGGATTGCACTTCGTCGCGGTCGACGCCCGCGAGCGCTTCTACGCGAAGCTCGCCGGCATCGAGGACCCCGAGGTCAAGCGGAAGAGGATCGGGAACGAATTCATCGCCGTCTTCGAGGAAGAGGCGACGAGACTCGCCGGCGTCGACGTCCTCGTGCAGGGCACGCTCTACCCCGACGTCATCGAGTCGGTGTCGATCAAAGGGCCCTCGGCGGTCATCAAGACGCACCACAACGTCGGCGGGCTGCCCGAAAAAATGGGTCTACGTCTCGTAGAACCGGTGCGCGAGTTGTTCAAGGACGAGGTCCGCGCCCTCGGCATCGAGCTCGGCCTGGAAGAGGAGTTCGTCTGGCGCCATCCCTTCCCCGGCCCCGGCCTGGCCGTGCGCATCCTCGGCGAGGTGAGCGCCGAGCGCGTCGAGGTCCTGCAGAACGCCGACGAGATCGTCATCGAGGAGATCCGCCGCGCCGGCTTGTATCGCGAGACCTCGCAGGCCTTCGCCGTGCTGCTGCCGGTGCGCAGCGTCGGCGTGATGGGGGACGAGCGGACGTACGAGAACGTCGTGGCCGTGCGCGCCGTTTCAACGACCGACTTCATGACCGCCGACTGGTACCGCATGCCTCACGAGGTCATGGACCGCATCGCCCGCCGCGTGGTCAACGAAGTGCGCGGCGTGAATCGTGTGGTTTACGACATCTCCTCAAAGCCACCCAGCACGATCGAGTGGGAATAGTAAAAAAATCTTGGTCCGGGCAGCGGGGGTATGGACTCTTTTGAGTTCCGGACCTATGTTGGGTCCCGTCCAGTTCAATCTATTCCCATCCCGCGGGCGGTGTACCGACGGGGTAACGGCCGCTCACACACCAACATTTTGAGGAGGAGACTTACATGAAGGCCCGTTTTGTTCTCTCTTTGGTAGCAGTGTTTCTTCTCGCACTTCCCCTGACAGCTGACGAGCGCAGCGGCCCGGTCGGCAAGATGACCGTAAGCGCGGCCGCTATCGACTGGCAGTCCGCCGGATCGTACGACCGCCTCGTGCTCGTCATCGCCACGCCCGACGGCGCCACGATCACGCGCGAGTACCAGGGCACCCGCGCCAGCTTCCGCGTCGGCGACCTCGCCCCGCGCGTTGTGGCCGACGGCACCTACGTCTACGAATTGCGCGCGTTGCCGAAGATCTCGGACGAAGTGAAGCAGGCCCTCGCCGCCGCGCGCGCCGCGGACGACGACGCGGCCGTCGCCAAGATCAAGAAGGATGCAGGGATCGGCGCGCCGGTCGTGCAGGCCGGCGCATTCACGATCCTCAACGGCTCGTTCGTGACCGACAGCGCCGAGCCCGCGCCGGTCGGCAAGAATCCGAAGGTCACGGCCAACGCCGCCGCGCCGGGGAAGCTGAACCCCGCGCCGGCCGACGTCGTCACCGCTGACGACGAGATCATTCAGGGAAGCCTCTGCGTCGGCCTCGACTGCGTGAACAACGAGTCGTTCGGCTTCGACACCATCCGCCTCAAGGAGAACAACACCCGCATCAAGTTCGACGACACCAGCACGTCGGCCGGCTTCCCGAACAACGACTGGCAGCTCACTGCCAACGACTCGGCCAGCGGCGGCGCGAACAAGTTCTCCATCGAAGACATCACCGGCGCGAAGGTGCCGTTCACGACGATCGCCGGCGCGCCGACGAACTCGCTCTTCATCGCCTCGAGCGGCAAGGTCGGCTTCGGCAACAGCTCGCCGGTGCTGAACCTCCACGTCACCGCCACCGACACGCCGGCCATCCGCCAGGAGCAGACCAACGGCGGCGGCTTCACGGCGCAGACATGGGACATAGGCGCGAACGAGGCCAACTGGTTCGTGCGCGACGTCACCGGCGGCTCACGGCTGCCCCTGCGCATCCGTCCGGGCGCGCCGACGAGCTCGATCGACATCAACGCCAGCGGCAACACCGGCTTCGGCACGGCCAGCCCGAACTCGAACACGCGTGGTGACTTCAATGATTCGACGCAGAACAAGGCCCGCGTCGCCCTGACCGGCCAGGAGTTCTTCCAGGCCAGCAACACCTCGACGGACGGCGTGGCCTTGATTCTGGGCGTGAACCGCACCTCCAACCGCCAGCTTTGGATCGGCGACACGGCGGCACTGACGCAGAACTCGACAAACCAGGTCATCCAGCTCTTCCCCGCCGCCGGCTCGATCTCCGCGCTGGCCACCGATGGCGTGACGCCGAAGACGATGCTCCTGAACGTCAACGGCGGCAACGTCGGCATCAACTGCAACTCGCCGACGTCGCAGCTCGTGATCGCCTCGGCGTCCGGCTGCAGCACTCCGTCGTCGAGCCTCAACGCCGGCGCTTCACAGTTCACCGTAGCGTCGTCGCGCACGTTCAAGGAGAACATCGAACCGGTCAAGGCCGCGAACATCCTCGATAAGATCGAAGCCGTCCCCGTCGTCACCTACGACTTCAAGGGGAACGGACCGAAGGACCGCATGGGCCTCATCGCCGAGGACTTCTACGAGGTCTTCCACCGCGGCGACGACAAGCACATCGACGGCCAGGAAGTGCAGATGGCGCTCTGGCTGGCGGTGCAGAAGCTCACCGCTGAGAACAAGGCGCTGACCGATCGCCTGGCGCAGATCGAAAAGCAGCTCGAAAAGAAGCAGTAGTCCCCGCCCAAAAAAAACGGGGCGCGGCGGAAGACCGCGCCCCGTTGAGCAGTCGGTGTCGGGTCCCTCTCCCCGTCACCCCTGGCACGCAGGAGGGGCGTGCCATCGGACGGCCCGAAGCCCGTCCGCACTCACTCACTCGTTGTCAATCGCTCAAGTTCCGGATCACCGTCGGAATATCGAGGTCATTGCCGAAATCGCTCGACGCCATCGGTCCGAATCCGCCGGAGCCGTCGGCCCGGGTGAAGCCTTTACGAAAAAACGGAGGATCGTAGATCTCGCCCTCGGCGCCTACCTGCGACGGCGCGGGCTCGGCCGCCGGCGCCACCTCGTGCTGCGCGGCGATCTCCTTCGGCGCGAACGGGCGGTAGGGCACGGCGCGCTCCGCCGTCTTCGGCGCCGAGTGCGGGGCTGACAGCGCCTCGCCGCGCGCGTTGAGGAAGCCCTTCGTCGCGGCGTCGAAGCCGGTGGCGATGACCGTGACCTTCACGTCGTCCTTCATCCGCGGATCGATCACCGTGCCGAAGATGATGTTCGCCTCTTCGTCGGCCGCTTCCTGGATGATCGACGCGGCCTCGTGCACTTCGAAGAGCGTCATGTCCGGGCCGCCGGTGACGTTGATCAGCACGCCCTTGGC
>Ga0075425_100000035_pt1 | contig 137938 bp, 217 predicted proteins | sample SoiMethybrSBSTD4_FD_75300 | JGI IMG/M metagenome (GOLD analysis project Ga0075425, IMG submission 75300) | Bulk soil microbial communities from a Populus tree surrounding site in Tennessee, USA - Soil MetaG P. TD hybrid SBSTD4 | ecosystem: Environmental > Terrestrial > Soil > Tree plantation...
GGTGGAGATATAGCGGCACTTCGACGAACACAGGCACTTGCTTGCCTGTCGTGGCGGACTTCTCGGTGCCCACGCGCACGCGCGCTTTCGTGTAGGCGTGGCGGCGGCCCTTCCTGGTATCCCATTGCGTTTCGGGCAGCGGGTCCACCTGGAACATCTGCGATTTCCCATCCACGATGTCCGACCATTTCACGTGGTGGAGCTGGATGCCGATGCGGCCGGTGCCGCGCCATTTGGCAAAGCGCGGGTCCATCTTGCTCCGGCGCGCCGTCTCGACGGCTTTTTCGATCAGAAGATACGTGCCCCAGTAGACGCCGCTTGATTTGCGGGCAGCGCGGACCTTGCCGCTCACGACTTCCTTTTCTTTCTCCTGGAGCTTCTTCAGTTCCGGGGAGTTTTTCATTTCGAGCCGGAGGGCCTTGAGCTTTTCGCCGATCGCTTTACGCGCATCCTTCAGGCGCTTGAGCTCGCCCGTGTCGTCCTTCTTCTTTTTCTCCGCCTTCATGGTGGCGCGGAACAGATCCACGGCCTTATCGAGCTCGAGGAATTCGGCCTCGAACTTTTCGATGTCGGGGCAAAGCTTGGCGCGATCTTTTCGGTACTCGGCGCGCCGGTCGCGCTCGATTTCGATCAACGTGTTGTAATACACGTGCGCTTTACGCAGCTGATCGAAGAATGCGTCCGTGTTCGTGGTCGGTCGAAGGCAGCCGTAGCTCCAGATGCGGGTCGGTAGCGGGCTCGTTCGTCGCTTCATGCCACCACTGATAGCAGTGACAGCACGGCGGGGTCAATTCTTTTTCAGGTGGGGATCGCGCGGTGCTTTCGCCAGGGGCGATCGAAGCTCCCGCTACGGCGCGACTTAGGCGCTGTTTTGTGCCCTTTTTTCTCGACATACCAGACTACGGCGCCGAGCGTGAGAAGACCTGCAATGCTGAGGACGAGCCCTGTCTTCGACGGGGGCGTTGCGTCGCCCATGCCCGAGGTGGCCTTGCCCGAGCAGGCGCAGCCAACGCCCTGCTGGCGGGGACCGACGAGATTTGGGTTATCGCCCCAGGTAACCCATGGCGATTCCTTCCAGCCGTCTGCATCCGCCTGCCACGGCGTACCGGGCTGAAACATCTGGTAGTACTCGGGCGTCGTCGATACGTAGCTCATGGCTTCTTCTTTCGGAGGAGAACGAACGCGGTCACGACGAGCCCGCCGCCGATGATCCAGGGCCAGTTCTTTTTCGTGCGATCCCACACGTCCGCTGCCATCGCGTTCACGGCGTCATGCATGATCTGCTGAAGCGGGACATCGACCCGGAGCGTCGGGAAGAGCGGAACGTTCGTGGGGATGTCGTACGGCACACCGAGCCCGGCGGCGACGCTGCCCCATTCGGCAGTGCCGTTCGATCGGATGATGGCGACCTTGCCACTCAAGTCGGCGTAGCTCACGGAACACGCCCCAGGTTATTCGCGCGGACCTCGATTCGCTCGAACACGCTTGCCTCGGGATCTTCGTCGTACATCTCGACAGCTTCGTCCCCGCCATACCAGCGCGCGCCTTTGCGGCTGTGGATGATGACGTCGAGCGTAGCGCGGCCCCGCTGCAGCGCTTCTTCTATGGCCGCCAAACAGGCTAGCGAGTAGTCGTCGAAGTAACCGTCGCCGGCGGCATATTCGACATCCGGATGTGTAGGGCTCTTCATGCCGCAGCCTTCCGTTTCTCGTACTCAGCCGTGAGGAGATCGAACGCACGCTGGATCTGCTTGAACTTCGCCTCAGCCTTCATCTTCGCTTTTTTCGCTTGGAACTTGTCCGGGTGCCACTGGCCAGAAAGTTTTCGGTGCGCCTTCTTCACGTCGTCCCAGGAGGACTTTAGATTCACGCCGAGTTGCTTCCGGGCCCACATGAGCTCTTTCTCATGCTCGGCCACCTGTTCATCGTCGACCTGTGCACGGGTCTTTCCGCCCGGCGCTTCGCGGCGGCGCGAGGAGGTCGCCATCGCTTCGGCAACGCACTGGTAGCAAATGGCGTCGCCCTTCACGTCGATGCACGCGTGGGTCAGGCAACAGGGCTGGCGGCACACACCGCAGGCCGTGATCGCGACGCCCGGGCACGAGCCGGCGGCTTTGCCGTTCTTGTAGACCAAGACCTCGCAGGCAAACCCCGCCGATAGGCGCGGGAGCCATTTGGGCACGGCATCGATTGCTAGGCTCTTGAGCCATGGGCGGAGCTCTTGCCAGATACGGGCCGTGCCCGGCGGATCGGCTTGGATGGAGCTTGCAATGCGTGTGAAGGCATCGAGGACCTGGGCGGCGTTCATAGCCACCGATGTTATCGCTTCTTTTGCAAAACCACTGCACCGACGAGGGCGGCGGCGGCGACAGCGCCGGCGATCATGAGCATTTTCTTCTTTTTCGCCGCTTCATCGTCCGCGGGCGCGGGCGTGGGCGTCGCATCGGCGCCGAAGCCGAAGCCGGTCAGCGCGGACTTGCGCATGAAGAGTGGCTGGGTCCGGTGGGGGATGCGCCAAGCGCCAAGTCCACTCATCTGCATCTTCCGGAGGAAGAGCGGGCGGCGGCGGCGCGGGATATGCCACCTGCCAAGGACGCCATCCGAAAAGGACGTGAGCATCTGCTCGTAACGCGCCGCTGGATCGGCCTGGGAAAACAGCCCATCGCGAAAGCTCCGCGGCTGATCGAAGCCGAGGCTTCCGTCCGCGTAGGCTTCGCGCTTGGCGCCAAATGCCGCCTGGGGGGTCGAAGTCGAAAAGATCCCGTCCCGAAATGAACGCTCGTTTAACGCCATTGTCCGTATCTCCTACAAGCGAGTGTAGGGGGAGCCGGGCAGCGCGCCAAGAAAAAGGGCTAAAGTTTCAGCCGCTTCTTGATCTCGGGGCCGTACTTCACGCCCACGAAGAGCGTCGCGCCTACGAGGATCGTGCCCCAGGCCCAGCCCGGGATCCCCGCCCGTTGCTCGGCCGCGCCGAGCCCAAGAAGCCTGCCGGCGAGGCGTATCGGATTGTCGTCGATACGCTCGGCCGCTTCGGCGAGCTTCATCAGATCCTGGGGCGAGCTCGTGAATTCCACTTAGCGCCCGAGCCGGAGACGCGGCGGCGAGACCATGGCCCAGAAAAGAAGCCCCGCGAAGCCGGCGAGAAGAAGCCAGGCGGCGATCTTGCCGGAAGGCGCAGCCTCATCACCGAGACCGCTGACGGCCACGATCGGCCGTTTCACCGCCGGCCCTGCCAGTAGCGGTAGCCGAGGTAGGCGGCGCCGGCGAAGAGTGCCGTGCCGACGAGCAGCTTGCCGGTCGATGGGGGCGCGGCAACGGGCGGCGCCGGCACGCTGGTCGGCGGCGTAGATGTGGGCGCTGCGTGGATCTGCGCGCCGAGGGCGATGCCAAAGGGGAGATCAGGATGCTGCCGCTCGCTGCCCGAGCGGGGCACTTGCACCGGGAACACGAGCTGGCCATTCAGGCGCCGGGCCGCGTCGTCCATCGTGCCGCGGCCGCCGTCGCGATCGTCGGGATCGGTGCGCGCTGTGGCCCAGTACAAAAACTGGATCTGCGGCACGGGCTTCGGATCGTCCTGCCGGTAGACGCCTTCGGCGGCGAAGAGCTTGTAGGGGCGCCCGGTGAACGCCGTCTCGGCCGCCATGTACTCGACCGGAACGGGCGTAAGTACGCCGACCCAACCGATGTCGTGGCCGAAGGCCGCCGATGACGCCATCGATAGGATCTGCTGGCTCAGCGGGTAGACGATGATGTTCTGGTCGGGCGTACGGATGTCCTGCCAGTCAATGCTGCCCTCTTGCTCGCCCCACGCCGTGTACACACCGATGGGTTGCACAGGCGTCGTGGCGCCGGGGAACTGGCCGCGAAGAATGGCCTCGAGTGTCTGTTCGCCGAAGCCCATGCCGCTTGGCATTTCGGCGATCGAACCGAGCCCATTGATCGGCTGGTTGTACGCGTTCTTGTAGTAGGCGCCGAGACCGTTGATGGCCTGGTTGTACTGGTTTTTGTAGTAGGCGCCGAGCATCGTTCGACTCCGTTTAAAAAGCCTGATGACCCGCGAAGCTCACCGGTCCCGATGCACGAGCGCGGCTGAGTTTTTTTAATCCCAGCCGGGCCGCACTTCGTCCTCGATGCGAACGCACCGGCTCCGCGGGCCACCAAACAATCTGTTCGATCACACGCCACCGCCCGGCGATTGGCAGGGCTCCATCGCGCGCATGAGATCTTGGAAGGTGTTGTAGGGGACGAGTAGCCCTGTCACGTCGAGCTCGAAGAACGCGATCGGGATCGGCACGGGACGAAACACGATCACCTGAAATTCCGCGTTGTCGTTCTCGGTCACCGCTTGCATGAACGGGAGCTGGAGCGCGCCCAGGCGCTCGGTGCGCTGGGGCAGAAGCGACAGGCCTCCGCCTGCGGTCTGGCTTGATTTGGATGTGCGCGCGAGATTGAACTCAGCCTGCGTAGCGCGCACCGTGCGCCCCGTCTCCGCATTGAAACTCGTGCTGAAGGTGGTCGTGGCAGCGAAGGCATCGGCCTGATCGGCGGGCGTCACCGGATCGATCTCCATCCGGATGTTGGCCGATTGGTGCGATGTGATGTTCCACTTGTAGCCGAGTAGGGTCGACAGGCGGCGCGCTTCGATCGGTGCCGTGTCGCCCGCAGCGATCCCGCTTAGTCGGTAGATGTCGAAGCGGTAGTCGATGATGAGCAGGGCCATGTTGCCCGGCACGGTGAACGAGCCGAGCGAGATCTTTTCGGGCCGCTCGGGCGTCGCGTTGAAGATGCCCTGCACCGGGAGCTTTCTGTAGAGCTGCTCGAACGGCACCCAGGTGGGATTGGTGAGTAGCTGCGAGAGCTGGCCGCCGGCGAGAACGACGCGTTCGGCGTTACACGGACCGAAGTAGTTCACCGGATCGGGCGGCGCGAACGGCTCGGGCTGGGTGAAATGCGGATTGGTTTCCCGGAAGCTCCGCACGAGTTCTTGCCCACTGGGGTTCGGGCGGATGGGCGGCAAGTGCGGCCCCTTGGCGACGGGGCGACCGGGCGCACCCGGCGGCCTTCCGCCACCACTTGGCGGGGTGATGATCCCGAGCGACTGCATGGGGCGAAGCGGGCCTGCCATTTTCTGGTCCAAGCGTACCGCCGAACGGCGAGCGCCTCCTAACAATTCGGTGAAAACTTACGCCGTGTACACGGCTCCATCGATGACGTGCCCGTGCCACTGGCAGCCTGTGGGCAGGAGGATCGACGGGCGCAGGGTCAGGTTTGCGAGGCCGGTTCCGGTCGCATGCCAGCGCCCGGGCCCTGGCGTCACGCCGGCGGGCACGTTTCGCCCGGCGAACCAGACCAGGAGCGAATGCTGGTCGGTGAAGCGGCACTTCGGGCAGAGGAAAGTAACGCCGCCGGCAAGCGAGAGATCGTCCGTGTGGACGAGAAGCTCGCGATCGCCCTCCATCGTGTGGATGACGAGCTGCGGCTCGAGGTCGATGAGCCGGAGCGTACTCAGTAAGGACCGTACCCCGCAGGCTGCACGATGCGGTAGCCGTGAAAGCCGATCGTCAGAATGCCGTTCGGCAGCCGCGTGACCGGGTCGGTGTCGCCCGCGTCCGCGTTGTTCGTGTCGTTGATGCCTTCGACCGCATCCCAGCCCGCGTCGAGGAAGGGGAAGTTCGTGTTCGGGGCACCGAATCCGGAGAGGTTTCCGTAGGCGGCGTTGTTGGCGTGCAGGGGCAGGATCTTGAAGGTCAGGACCTCGCCCCGCTCGAACACGTCGAGCGCACCCAGGGGGAAGGGATCGTTGATCTGCTTACACCAGAGCGAGCTCGGCACTTCGAGGTTCGTTCGGGGGAAGCTCGAGCCGGCGTTCTCGAACTTGATCCGGAAGTCGCCTTCCATCGAGCGCCAGGGCGAGAGCGTCGGCGGACTCGTCACGTGTGGAGCGCCGGTGCCGGGCGAGGCCTGCACCATCGTGACCTCGACGACGGGCTTACTGTCGCCGATGTCCCAGACGCTGGCGATGGGGCGGTAGCGGCCGTTGCTCCGGCCGAGAAACGAGGCGCGGTCTCCGGTCACGGGATCGATGAACTGAAATTCGTAGTCGGACTGGAAGGTCGCGTAGCGGGCCACTGCCACGAACGGGCCTTCTTGCGAGATGGTGATCGAGCCCTGAAGGACACTCGTCACGCTCGCGCCGACGTTGATGTCGACCAACAGATCGAACGGGATGCGCCGGCCGGGAATGTTCTCCACGTACTGGATCTTGGGATCACCCGTACGCGAGGCCTCGACCTTTTGAATCGCCTGCGACAATCGGGCGAGCTCGCCGCGGATCGCATTGGCATCTTGGGACTGAAGTCCTGCTTGCTGCGCGAGTTGAAGGGCCTGCCGGGCAGTGCCCGACGCGTAGCCCACTTGGTTCACGAGCTGCGCAAACTGCTGATCGGTAATCATCACGTGCCTCCACAATCGAGGGAGTACCGGCGCGCGGGGTGCGCGCGCCGTGCCGTTAAGTCGAAGGGCCTAAGCGCGCCGCATCGCCCGCGAAGTGGGAAAGGAGGGAGCCTTTTAGAGGAAGCTCGCGAACCACTTCGCGGGCAATTGTCGCCCGCGGCGCTTGGCGTTTCGGGAGGAGTTCTTACTGAACGTCTCGCGAGAACAGACCGTCGAACGTGAAGGTCACGACCTTTTGGATCGCGTCGATCGCGTTCAGGTTGTCCCGGAGGCTCAGCATGTCGCGCGACCCTTGGGTCGTGCCGAACAGCTGCGCGTTGCCGTTCGCGCTCATGCCGAAGATCTTTGCCTGGCAAAGGATGTTCTGGCGGGGCGGGAGCAGGATCGCGCGCGCGAGCCGGAGGATGCCCGAGTGGCCATCGTTGCCGGAGTTCTGCCAGTGGATGAGGTCGGTCGTGCCGCCCATGTCACCGGAGATTCCGCCGCCGGCCGGGAAGTACCAGGTCGGCATGTTGTCGATGGAGTTCTTGAGGCCGGTGCCGAAGCTCCAGTGCAGCTGCTCTGCCGTCTGCCAAATCAGACGGTAGTAGTCCTGCACGGTGCCCGGGGCCTGACCCTCGGCGATACCGCCAGTGAGCCACGCCTCGAGAGAGCCGTAGTCACCGTTCTGCGCCACTTCACCGTCGGCGCCGCCGTCGATCCGCAGGATCGGATTGCGGTACCAGGCGAAGACGCGCAACGCGAGAACGACGTGGCTCTGATCGGACGGCAGAGTCGAGCCGTTGATCAGGTTGGTCGTCGACTCGTTGCGTTGCCCGTTCGAGGTGAACAGGCTCGTCGTGTCGGTGAGGGAACCGGCGCTGAGGCCGGCTGTGCGAACGAGCGTATCCCAAAATGGCTGATGAACGCGCTCGCGAATCGAAACTACCTTTGCCATTGTGTCTTTTGTCCTTACAGGGCTTCCATTTTTAGAGTGGCTGGTTCCACTTCGTGGATCCCTTTCGGAAGAGCCACAATTCGACCCTGTTGTCGGATGTTCGGGCTGGCACTACACGGCACAACCATTGTTCCGTGTGAGCGCCTTCAACGCCCCAAGGCCCGAGCTCCTGGTTTTCCAGGAGACATCGAGCCCGGGAGCGCGGCTGGATTCCCTTCTCAGGGACTCACGGTCACCCGCATGACCGTGAGGGAGCGCACCAGCCTTCGTGATGGATCAACCGAAGACGCCCTGGCCTCCGTCGGTCTGGAGAATCCCAGCCGGGGTGAGAGCGCTCGCGCTTTGCGGCGAGCTCACCGGCCGGACGCCTGCCCACAGCTGTGGGTCACTCGTCCCGGGGATCCACGTGTCCGCAGAGGGCACGCGGCTGATAGCGCCGAGACCATTCATGCTCTCGGCGAAGTACTCGCCAACGCCTGCACTGGCCTCGTACGGTTGAACACGACCCATGCCCGCCGCCGCCTCGTAAGGCGGAAGCTGGCCGACGCCTGCCGCCGCTTCGGCGATCGTGAGCTCGCGCTCGAGATCGCTTGCCGGGTCGATGTGATTGGTGTTGGTGTTCGGCATCGCGCCGATGCCCGCTGCCGCTTGGTAGAAGTCGGGATTCGGTCCGTAATTGCCGAGACCATTCATGCTCTCGGCGAAGTACTCGCCCATCCCGCTCATCGGCTCGTTGAAGTACTCGCCCACGCCGCGCCCACCGCTGATCGCGGCGTAGTGCGGCATGATGCTCGCGCCCGCGCCGAGGCCGTACATGGCGGACAGGCGTGCAGCCGTTCCGTCATCGTACCCAGCGAGGTAGCCCGAGGCCTGCGGAGCAACCTTGTCGAACACGGTAACGAGCACCGTGTGCAGGAAGGCTGCGGCGAGACCGCCGGTGAGCAAGTACTGCGTCTTGACGTCCTTCACCACCGCGGTCGTGAGCGCGATGCCAGCGATGGCGCCGACAGCGCCGCCGATGAGTGCCTTGTAAGGCTGAAGGGCTTCGAGACCGCTCGTGGCCGGAGGGGTCGCCGGCGCTGCGGGGGTAGCCGCTTTGCCGAGCACCTTGTCGAGGACGAGATCGCCCAGGACTTTGGTGATGACCTTCTGACCAGCGAAACCGAGCGCGATGAAGGCGCCTGCTTTGAAGGCGGCTTCGAGATTGCCGAGAGCGCTGTTCTTACGGAACACGCTCTTCGACCGACGGCTCTTGCGCGCCCGGCGACGGCCGTGATGCCGGCTCCGGTTCGGAGTGTGCCGGCGATTCTTGCGGTGCGTGCGGCGCTTCGCGTGCGACCGGCGACGGGCATGCACCCGGCGGCGATTGCGACGATGCGTACGGCGCTTGGCCGCGTGGCGGCGGTTCTTGCGATGCGTGCGGCGCTTTGCAGCACGGCGGCGCGGCGAACGACGCTTGGCCGAAGCCTTGCGGCGCTTCCTACGGCGCGGTGCGGCCACCTTCACAGCACGGCGGCGGCGCTTGGCCGACGCTTTCCGCTTCTTCCGGCGGCGCTTCCGCGGGTTTGCCACGTAATCGCTCTCGCTCGAGCGCATGGCGCGGCGGCGCGCGCGGCGCTGGGCCGAAGCGTACGACGCCCGACGCCGACGACGCCGGCTACGGCGCTTCTTCGGCGTGGCTGCCCGCTTGGCAGCGGCGCGGCGGCGCTTTCGGGGCGCGCTCTTACGCTTGCCTGCGCTTCGGCGCCTTTTCTTGTGGGTACGCTTGGCTGCATGAGTGCGGCGGTTCGCGGCGAGCCGCGAGCGCCGACGACGACGTCGCTTCATGGTGCTTTTCCTTCCTGCGTGCTTCCGAATGCGCTTTCGCGTACTCGAAGTTTTTCGGGTTCGTTTTGCCGAAACCTTGCGCTTGCGCGACTTTTTGGCGACCTTGCGGCGGTGCCGCGCGGGACGCGCAGCCGCGACGGTCGGCGTGTGCCGGCGGAACTTGCGGCGGCGGGGCGAGCCGAACCGCGATCCGCTATGCGTGAGCGGGTGGGCGCGGACCGTGCGACGTTTCGCGTTCTTCCGGTGCGACGCGCTGTGCACCCGCTTGGCAAACGCGGACCGTTCGGACGCCGTCAGCTTTCTGGCACGTGCGAGGCGCGCATTCGGGGAGAGCCCCGTCATCGCCCGGCGGGCGGAGGTCGGCCGGCGGCGGAATCGCCTACGGTAGGCGCCCCGGCCGTTCACCGCGGCAATCGCGGTGACCCCTGGATTTGCCCGCATCCCGGGCCGCGCGTAGCCGTAGCTCTTCGCCGCCCTCTTCGGGATCGGGAATGCGCGTCCTACTGCTCGTCGCTTCATCGGTGACTACCTCGTCAGGCAGATCCCTGCGTTGCTCGCAGGGACAGCCGGTCAGTCCGATGAAGGAGATCCGGTGTTTCGCGGTAAAACCCACGCTACTGGGCGTGCCGGATTAGGTCAAGAAATCGAGCGAAACTATTTCTTGCGCGCCAGCCAAAGAATGCCGGCAGCAGCAAGAAGGCCGATTCCGATGATCCCGCGAGTGGTCAGGAGCTTCGTTTGCGGGTGCGATTCGTTGTAGGACGGGGCGTTCGTAAGGACCGGCGGCGGGTGGAGGTCATCACCTACGGGGAAGTTTGCGTACGACATCAGCGGGTCCTCCAAAGCACGAGTCCGAGGGCAGCGGCGCCGGCGACGAGAAGTGCCGTGTTGCGGATCGTCTCCGATTGTTTCTGTGCGTGGCCAACGAGATGCTCATGCTCGCGCACGACGGCAGTGTAACGGAGTAGCACGCGCGGGGTCGCGCCGAGGAGCGCGTTCGTGGCATCGGCCAAACGCTGCACAGACACCGCCGGCGGGAAGCTGCAGACGTTGTAGGGCACCGTGTTTGGTGGGAGAGACGAGGGGGATCCGTTCCAGCCTGGTGGCGGGAACAGATCCATTGCACCAGCGGCCACGAGCTCAGCCCACGAATTGATCGGTGTGAGCGCGCCCTTGTACATGGCAGTCGGCGGCTTCACTTCCGGATGGGCGCGGCGCGCATCATCGACCGCCTTGATCGAAGCATTCTGCTGGCGCAAGTACTGCTCGTGCAGCGGCGCACACGCGCGGAGCTCGGCTGCGGCGCGCATGCGTTCGCCAGCGTGGTCCAGGTAGTCCTGGCAGGCTGGCGTGTTGTGGAACGTCGCGCCGCCCGCGCGCATCTGTTCGCAGAAGTTACACGGATCGAAACTGTGCACGGTGTTGCAGTCGATCGGGTGACTCACGCCGAAGATGTCATCGAGGACATCGGCCACGGCGCCCACGATGGCGCCGGCGACTGCGCCGCAGGGCCCTGGCGGAATGCCGTAGGCCGCGCAGTACGCGTTCGCGGCGCAGCTTGCGCCGTTTTTCGCGGCGTTTTTTCGCCCGTCGCCCGTCGATAGATCACCGTGGGCAGCGAGTTTCGCGCAATTGCCCATCTTGACGTCGATGTCTTTGCCTTTGTCGTCGCCGAGACCGCGGAAGAATTGGTAGCTCATCCGGTGATCCCGTCCTTTTCCACGTCGAGTACTTCGCCGGTCACGAGCGCATGCACGCCGGCTTGCGTGTACACGATGAGCATCATCTGCCCTGTCTCGGGATGCTTCGTAGCACCGAGCCAGCCGGCAAGATTGATCTGGTAGTAGCCGCCGCGATCGGGAATGCCGTAGTCATCGGGCGTGCCTTCGTGCAGGCGGGCCTGGATGCCAAGGATCTTGGCGAGCACGGCAAAGCCTTCAGGCATGGGCCGCGGGAGTTCGAGCATCGGGCCCACAAAGTCGTCGTCATCTTCGGCGAAGATCACAGAACCCGGGGTGAGAAGGAGATTCTGGTTACCTTCGGCGATGTGCTTGTAGTCGACCGGCACTTTCTCGCGCCACTTGTCGGAGCTGTACATCACCGCCTCGCACGTGCCCACGTGCTGCATCCGCCGCGGCCAGGTCCAGGAGACCGGCGTGATCTTGTTCGCGGGTTCGTCATAGAACGTCTCGCGGATCTTTTTGGCCCGCTCGATGTCGCTTTTTCGGTTCGGCGTGTAGATGCGGCGGATCATCGGTTTCGCTTCCAGATCCACCAGCCGATGCCGATGCCGAGGGCGAGCATGCCGATGTTGCCGATGCCGATGCTCATGCTGGCGCCGAGTACGCCCGAGCGGGACATGGGCGCAACGAGCCCGCGCGCTACGGGTCCGGAACCGACACGGGTCGAACCCGAGGGGATGGAACGGCCCGCTTCGTTACTCGGGATCCCGATGTCGGTACCGCCTGACAGGCGTGGCACGGGCAGATCATCGCCGATGCCGACCGATTGACCGGGCGCATCGTAGTAGTCGTACCCGCCGATGTCCGGGCGCCATTGAGAGTAGATCACGCCCAAGTATGATCCGCTGGCTTACGCGGGAGGTCCAGATTTCGCGCCGGAACTGCTGCCCACGATCTGAAACGCCACCTGATCGACAGCGCCTACGGTAGTTCCATCGCCGAAGGGGCAGGGGCGCGAGCATCCACTCGAGGCTCGGGATCGTGTCGGCGTCATCCTTCATGGCATCGAATTCTGCCTGGGTGATCCCGATCACGAGAAAGCCCTGCCGCTTGTAAACTTGCCGGCGGCGGTCGCGGGCTGGCCGCTTCGCCTCTTCATGGGCCAGTTGAACCGCCCCCTCGAAGCTCACGATTTCCAGACCTCGGCGGCGACGTGCGATCCGGCGGTCAGCGGGCGTTTCTTTCATGGCAGATCGGCTAGCTCGGCCCAGCGGGTTTGTTCCCGGGCGTCTTCGACCGCGCGCATCCCGCCCTGGTTTGCACGAAAAAGCCTGCCTTGGCGGTTTTCGGTGCCGGGATCGAGGTTCGCTTCCCAGCGGTAGCGCATGTCATCCACGTCGTTTTCGCTGAGGCCCGAAGCGATGTACGCGAGGCTCAAGAAGTTCACGGCGTCCGGATCAAGCCCGCGGACGTCGAGCGCAAGAAGCGTTGTCGATTCGGCAGCGTAGATCGTGCCCGGTGTTTTCAAGATTTCCTTCCAAAGCCAAAGGATCGCGCTTTCGTCGGGCACGCTTTCCGGGATCGCCACGCCGAGCTCGACCGCTACCAGGTTGTGTTTCTCCGCACTTTCGTACTCGTAAATGTCGTACGAGACTTCCTTCTCGCGCTCGATGTCCACGTTCAGCGTGTTGACGTATCGGACTTTGGCGTCCTCGTAGTCGAGCGTGACGCAGCCTTCAATTTCGTCGGCGGTGATGTTGAGGTCCACGCCCTCTTCGACTTCTTCTTCGGTCTCGGTGTGCTCTTCGGTAAGGCCCTTGCTTGCGGCTGCCGACCACCAGCGCGATGCGGCGTGCGAGCGGGAGCTCGAGGCCGAGGAGATGCCATCCTTCGACTGGTTCTTCGGCCACATGTCGATCGCGACATCCGGCAGGTTGTAGTTCGCGTACGCACCAAGACTCAAGGCGGTATAGAGCGAGGTGCCGTAGCCGCCGCCCTTGATCGCGACGCCATCGGGCGTGTGCGCGCGTGGGTAGCCCGTGATGCGCGCCGGCTCGGCGTAGTCCGAATGGCGATCGCTTTCGTAGTAGCCGACGCCGAGACGGGCGAGAAAGTTATTGGCGCGGAGGCTTCGGATGCCCACGTAGTCCCCATCGGTGATGGTGATGAGCGGCTCCTGGAGTTTCGGGTTCACCACGATGCCAAGAAGCATGCGGCCGCTGAGCTCGATCTTTGGGCGGCCGGCGCCGGGCGTCGGCGCGCTGAGCTCAAGTCCGGTGTTTCTGCGGTAGCGCGGCATGCCCCGCCTCACTTCGGGCGGCGCATTACGACGAGGCCGATGGCCAGGACGCCGAGTCCGAGCGCCCAGAGCATCGTCTTGTCACTCGAGCGCTCGCAGGTGCCGGCGCAGTAGTCGAGGCTCAGGAGGTGCGCGATCTGTTCGGGGGTGCAGAGACCGCCTTGGTTCGTTTGGCAATCTTCGACGATCTTCTGGTTCAGCTCGTCGCTGTAGCAGGTGTACGACTGATCGGCGGGCTTTGCCGTCGGTGTCGAGTCGAAGGGCCAGACGCCCATCGCCTGATAGCTCATGCTGTAGCCGCCGTTTTCTTCGCGCTCATGAAGCGCTCGGTCACCTGGGGCAAGAATTCGATGAGCAGAAAGACGCCGACACCGATGCCGCCGATGTACATCGCGGTCTTGTACCAATCGACGTTCGCGCCTTCGGCGAGCTTGTTGCAGAGATCTTTTTGATCCTGGGTCGGGTTCGGCATCTGCTGGCAGAGCCGGATGTCTTCGTGCAGGCGCCGGTTATTCGTTGCTGCGTACTCGTAGAGCGCAACGATCGTGGCCAGGCCCAGGATCAACGCCACGGCGGCAACCAGAATGCCGACCGGGATCACGGGCACTTCGCCGAGCCCGGACGCGCCGCCTTGCGACTTCATGAGCGCGATCGAATGCGCGACCGCTGCGTCCACCTGGTGCACGGTGCCCGATTGGAGCTCGGGGCTCGTGATGATGTACTTCTGAAGAATGCCGCTTTCGCCGATCTTTGCGACGGCCTGGAAAAGCGTGAGCCGGGCCTGGTAGTCCAGGCCGAATTGTTCGGGGCCGAGTTTCGCCTGGGCGGCGACCACGTTCGCGTGGCCCCAGTGCGCCGGCGCGCCGTCCGCTGCCGCGATGAAGGCTGCAACCAGGATGTCCCGGAGCACATCGAACGATGTCTGCACCGCGAGCGAGACGGGAACCGAGGCGTAACCAAGAAATCCGAGCACGCCGTCGGCGCGCTTCGTGAGATCTTTTCGCATCGCCGCCATTTCGGCGAACGCATTCCGGGGCGCGATCGCGTCGATGCCGGGCAGCATGTTGATCTGCACGAGCGCGCGCGTGTACCACTGGTCGAGCCAGAGGGCGCGGGTGACTTCATCGTTCGAGGGGGACGACTCGACCGTGAAGCGGACTGCAAGATCCTTGTAATCGGCCATCGTGGTTCAGGCGTGCTTCGGCTTCTTCTTGTGCTTCTCCCACTCCTTGTAGCCGTAGTACGCGCTACCGAGGGAAGCGACGGCGATGAGGCCGTAGGCCCAGAAGGGAACCTGGTTCAAGGCAGAAGCAATGTCGCGCTTCCACGCCGGCATCTCCGCGCCCGTTTCCACGAAGCGGCGGAACGCCTCGGGCAGGATGCTCGAATCGGTCGGTACATCGCCGAGGCCGTCGGGCGTCCGGCCCATGTCCGTGTAGTACCCATCGTCATACGGAGCGCGGAAGTTCGACACGTCACCGTACATGCGTCCCGGCGGCCAGGCGGCGCCGAGGCCCTGAAACGGTACGCCGATGAACGGCGACCGAAAGGACTGCATGCCGATGTACTTCCGACTCATGCGTGTATCCAACCCTTCTTTTTGGCGATCGCGTAGCCGATGACGCCGACGGCCGCGATGCCGCCACCGACCATCAGCATGCTGGCCGTGGTCATCTTCGGCTTGGTCGGCGCAAGCACGGGATTGGTCACCGGCGTCGGGGTCGGCGCGGGCGGCGGCGGGGGTGGTGGTGGCGGGGCCAGGTGCGGATCGTAGGAGAACGACTTGCACGTGCCGGGCACGGAGAAGCCCGAGCCGCCATTGTCGAGCGCCCACTTGAGCGCGCCGCAGGTGCCGGGGCCGAGCTTTCCGTCAGCGCCGACCGTGGCCGCGCCCTTCGAGGCGAGGAAATTATTCAGGGTGCGCTGCATGAGCGCGGTGTTCGAGCTGTACGTACCCCAGGGGTATGAGCTTGCCGGTCCGCCGCCGCCGGCATTGATCCCGTGCTGCAGGCCGCCCGTTGCGCAGTTCGCCTGGCAGATGGTGCGATTTCGCGTATCGTCCTCGTCGAAGGACGGGTACTGCGCGCCGCACTTGTCCAGGCACTGGTTGAAGCTGAAATCGTCGAGGCCGGAGTCGTCAGCGCCGACGCCGCGATTTTTCGTCTTGAAAATACCCATCCCTTGCATGGCGGACTATCCTTTCCTCTTCTTCATGAAATAGATGAGCGCGGCGGCAGCGATCCCGCCGACCACGAGAGCCTTGGTTTCCGAGCTCATGTTCGCCGGCGAATAGCGCCCGGGGAGTTTCGTGCCGGTGGGCGGGGGAACGACCGAGCCGCCGGGCGGCTTCGTGCCGCCACCCCCGCCGCCGGAACCACCACCCGATGCGCCGCAGTTCGGGCCCTTCTTCGGGGGCGTGCCGAAACCCTGGCATGTAGAAGGTGGCGGCATGCCGATCGGGATCATCGCGGCGCAGGTGCCGGCGCCGAGTTTTCCGTCAACTGGGATCGGGCAGTATCCGGCGGCGACGAGCGCGAGATTGATCGAGCCCTGAAGGCCGACCGTGGCCGTGCTGTACTCGCGCCACGGGTAGCCCGCGTCATCGCCGAGCCCGCGGAGCCCGCTGATCCCGTTGTTGAAGATCCCGCCGCCCGCCTCTTCGGTGCCGAAGATGCCGCGTTTGGTTTCCCACAAGAGTTCGCCGAGGCCGGAGAGGCCAGAGAGTCCCGACATGGATGATCCTTTTTCCTGCCAGATGTCTTCGGGCTTGAAGACCGACTGGGGCGAGGTCCTGTAGATGAGGGGGCCCGTGACCGGACGCGTGTAGATCGGGCCGTGGAACCGCGTGGGCCACGGATGCACCGTCCAAACGAACGGTGAGGGGACGCCCGAATCTTGATACCGCATCGTCCTCAATCCTTACCGATGGTGAAGCGCGACTGCCGCCTCGATACCGAGACCGAGCGGTCCGAGAAAGAGTCCCGCCGCAACGCCCCAGAGGGCGTACTTCATTTGCTTATCGCGCGAGGGAGCGACCGCCTTGCCCACGAAGTAGCCGGCACCGGCGCTGATGGCGGCGCCGAGCAGCGCCATGCCGAGACCGACGGGATAGTTATGACCCGTGGCCGGGACGTTCGTGGTTGGCGGCGTTGCGTCTGCCGAGAGCGCGCCGAGCGCACTGAGCGCGGGAGAATACTTGCCGAGCGAGGAGAGCACGCCGGGGCGACGCTGGGGCGTGCGCGCGATCGCGCCGAGCCCTGACATGGGCTCGTTGAAATACTCGCCCATGCCGCTCATCGGTTCGTCGAAGTATTCGCCCAGTCCAAGTTGGTTCATTTGCCTTTCCTTCGTTTCGAGCTCCGGAGCGATGCGTACGCGGCGCCGGCAGCAAGACCGGCAAGGCCGATGAGGCCGATGACTTTCCAGTTCGAGGAGAGACCCGGCGCAGGCGCGTCGTCGGCGCCGATCGCTTGCGGGTTCTGCCGCACGTTGACGATCGATTGCATCGCCATGGGCGAGCCCTGGCCCGCGCGCATCACGGGACGCGGGGGCGCGTAGACGCCGCCTTCGAGGTAGGCGATCTGCGCGGCGCTATCCATGCTCACCGCACCGCTCGGCACGTACACGACGGGGCGGCCCGTCGTCACATCGACCACTTCACTCGGCTCCCACATCCGCTCGCGCGCGAGGTAGCCGGGGAGATCGAAGCGCGCGGCAAGAATGCCGGCGTCCGCGTTGATGTTCGGGCGCGTACCGGGCGGATCGAAGACCCCGTTGCCTTGGATGTCGTCGGCTTCGGCGTAGACCGCGAGCTCGTTCGCGGCGTAGGCCTGATCGGCCGCTTCGTCCTGCACATCGACATCGGAACCGGCGAGATGGCGGCCGTGCGCACGATCGATCGCGGTCTGGTAAAATGGAGCCGTGCCTGAGGAGTAGCGAAGATCGCTCGGGCCCACCTGGGTCATCCGGGGGAGCTCCCCGCTCCAGGGCTGGTTGTCGTAGTCGGGATAAATCGGGCTCATCGGTTCACCGTTTCTTCTTCATCGATCGGTAGGCGATGATGCCACCACCGACGACGAGGGCGGCGACGAGGCCGCCGATGACGAGCTTCTTTTTCTGATCGTCTTCACCCGATCCGGCTCCGGCTCCGCTGTCGGTCGGCGTGCCGCGGTCGGTGTGCGTCGGCACCGACGTCATGGACACGCACGGGCGAAGCGTCTGCACCCAGCACGGATCGGCGCCTGCGAAGCGGCCGCTGAGCGCGCCGAGACCCGCGATCACGGGGTGGCAGTTCGCGCGCGCTTCGATGAGCTCGGCCTGCGTTGCGCAGGTGGGGTATCCACCGTTTCCGAGTCCGCTGTACATCACGCTGCCTTTCGATGGCGGTAGTAAAGAAATCCGGCGATGGCGACCGCCGCTGCGATGCCGCCATAGAGCGCATAGTTCGGTTTGCTCGAGGCCGGAGGGACATCGCTCCGCGGCGGAACGAGACTGCCGCCGTTCGGCGGCGTGTTCGTGTTCGGCGGGGGCTGCGTTCCGCCACCACCACCGCCGCCGCCACCGGTCCACCACGAGTCGTGCGTGGTCGGCGGGACGTTGGTCATTTTCGGCGCCACGTGGCTGTCGGTCGGCACACTCGAAAGGCGCGGGGCGATGTGCTCGTCACCGGGCGGCGTGTAGTCCGATTGGACCTTGATATTGATGTCTCCGATGGCGGCGTACATCGTCTCGGTGCTCCTTACTTTTTCCGTTTCTTCCAGACACGATAAGTGACGTACGCGCCGCCGACCAGAAAAGCAGCCAAAACTCCAACCGAGCGAAGTCCACCGGCGTTTTTCTGGTCCGTTGTCTCAGGCGTCGGGATCGGCGGCGGTTCGTAGATCCCGGGATCCGGCGTTTCGGTCACCGATGATTTCGGTGGCGGTGGCGGCGGCGCGAACGGCGGCGAACGCGTGGGTGGTGGCGGGGGCGGTGTGTTTTGCTTCGGCGGTGGTGGCGGCGGCGTGGTGTACCAGGGGCCCGTCGGCGAAGGTTTCGGGGGCGGGGGCGGGGTGGGCTTCGGGCGTGGCGGCGGCGGCGTGAACCACGTGCCGACCTTGGGCGGCGGCTTCGGTGGGGGTGGCGGCGGAGGCGTGGGCTTTGGGCGCGGCGGCGTAAACCAGTTGCCGACTTTGGGCGGCGGGGGTTTCGGTGGCGGCGGCGCGGAACGGGCGGGCGGCGTGAACCAGGTGCCGGTTCTGCAAAGCGGCAGCGTCTGCACCCAGCAGGGATCGGCGCCGCCGAAGCTCCCGGTCATGCCGAGGCCGGCAAGGTTACGGGCGCGGCATTCGATCTTGGCCTGATCGATATCCGCTTGTGTCGCGCACGTGGGATAGGCACCGAGGGGAGGGATTGCTGCGTAGCTCATCGATCAATCCGTTTTGAAGGCGCGCCAGGTTTTCACGCGGCGGAGCATTTGCGCTTCGGTCGTGCCGGCCACCGGATCGCACACGATCCACTTGTTCGATTTCGGTTCGTGCACGCGCGCGAACACGTGGCTGAACTGGTTCGGGGCGCCGAAGCCCACGATCACGAACTCCGCTTCGCGGCCGACTTGCCGGGCGCAGGTCGCGATGAGCACCGCGATGTCGTCGCAGTCGCCGGAAGCGACGCCGCGCGCTTCGATCTCTTCCACCATCCGCTCGGCATCCTTACTGAGCTCGGTGGTCAGGGGATCGTTCACGTAGCGGACCTTTTCGGCGACCGCGTTTCGGATGGCCAGGATTTCGCCGAGGTAGTCTTTGGGCTGGAGACCCGACACGATCGACTCGGTGAAGGACCGCACCCTGATGCTCCGCTCGCCGCGCTGGCCGCGAACGTGCGCGATCATCTGGCGAATGGTCGTTTCCGGCCCGCGGAAGGGGGCGTACGTGGTAGGCGGCGCGGCATCGAGCATAGTTCGGCCCTTGCTGCCGAACCGGTGACGCCGACTGCACCACCCACTCTACGGGCGTGGGCTTAAAGTTGGCAAGAAAGCGCGCTGAAACTTCTTCGGGCCTACCGGGCGTCCCGCGCGGCGGGGCGGCAGAGCCATTCGAGGAAGAGCTCTTCGGTAGAAACCACGACTTCCTTCACCGGGCCGCAGTTCATTTCGATGTAGCGGCTGCCGCCGATGTAGCCCTTCATGCCGCCCGTCCAGGTGCCCTTTCGATGGTAGCGAACCACGGTGCCAGGCGGGTCGCTGAGCAGTAAGGGTGTGCCTTGCATGAGGTGCGGCAGGATGATCCTGTCCACGTCCTCAATCGGCATCTCGAAGGTCTTCACCTCTGCTTCCAACAGATAAGCCTGGCACTTCTCGCACCACCAGCGCTTTTCGGTCGGCATGTCCATGGCGGTGTCCTTAGGCGTACACGGACGCCATCCACACGGCGTGGATGCGCAGGGCGCGGCGGCCCGAATCGGTGATGCGCCAGACCTTGTACTGCGTTTCACCCTCGTACTCGATCGTGCGGCGCACGAAACCTAGCGTGGTGAGCTCATCGAGAATCGGCGCTTCGCCGTCACGAACATCCAATAGAAACGGCGGGAGCTCAGTCGCCATTTCGGCGAGCGATCGATGTTCTTCAGGATTCATCGCGCGCATAGGGGTTATTGAAATTCTGAAATGTGGCAGCCGCAAAAGCACGGGCGGTCCCTGGCTTTGCGGCAGAGCTCGGCGAGCTTTGCGTAGCTCTCCGCTTCAGGTACGCGCTTCAGTGCTTGGCCGATGCCGTTCAAGAATCGGCTTGCCTCGCGTTTGACGATGTAAAGCTCTTTCGCAAGCTCGGTAGGTGCCGTCGTCGAGTCGGCAATTAGTTTCGCGAGTTCCCTAACTTCATCAGGAATCTCTCCGCCGCACTCTTGGCACCAGATATTTTCGCAGCCCGCTTCTTCAAAATCTTCTGCGGTCGCGAGCTTCTTTGCGAAGTCGACCATGCGCGCATGCACATCATCAGTCACGAGTCATTCTCCTCGGTGAACCTTACAGAACACGCCGCCCTTCCCAGGCGCCCCACACTCGTCCGAGATCGGACATTTGTTGTTAGCGCGCCGGGTGAGCCACAGCGCGTCGACTTCTTCGGAGAAGGGTTGGCCGGTGTGGGCGATGTGCGCGGCTAGTCGCTCCCGCTCTTCCTGAATCCAGGTCGGGGCCCAAAGGCCGACCTTTTCGTGGATGGTGCGCTCGAGCGGGGTCACTTCAGCCGGTTCCGAAAATTTGCTGCACCTTCTGCAAGGTGGCGCGGAGCCACTTCTGCCCGGCGGGGCGGACCAGCGCGCTGGAAGCACCTTCGGCAGAATTGCTGATGGCCGAAATCACCTGGCCGGCTTTGAGGGCGGCGGCGATCGCGGCGGCCTGATCGCGGCCGATTCGTTCGGCCAGCATGTGGGCGAAGTGATTGGCGGCCTCGTCGGGCGTTGCGCCCTGGTCGAGCGCGCTTTCCGCGTAGGGCTTGATGAACTGCAAGATTTCTTCATCAGTGATCCGAACCGCGGCGGGCGGGGCCGCGGGGTCGGCCTGCGGCGTGGGCGGCGGGCGCGCTGGCGGCGGGGCGGGCGGGACGGCGACGACTGGTGGGGCTTGCTGCGGCTGGGGCGCGACCTGCTGCGGTGGCGCCGCGGGGGCTGCTTGTTGCGGGCGGGCGATGGGCCCGCTTGGGCCGTGGCCTTCGGGGAAGGTCGGCGGCATGTAGGGGATATCGGCGGGGCCCGCGAACTCCGGGCCGTCTTCGGTGGCGAATGCGTAGGGCTGGCCCGACGGGAGGGCGGGGCGTGAGGGGCCGGGCGCGGGGAGCGCGCGGGGGGGCGCCGCGCCGGGCATCATCATATGGGGCTGGACGGGGGCGCCGTTCTGCTGGCGGAGCGCGGCGATCGTTTTTCCGGCGCTCTCGACCATCTCGGGCAAGCGCGCGGCCAGGCGGATACCGACCTGCTGCCAGTTCATTTCGCCCTCGGCTTCATCGCCGCCACCTTCGCGCATGCCGAGTTCTTCGGCAGCAAGCTTGATCTCGTTGATGCGACCGGTGATGTCCTTGCTCTTCAGGATCTCGCGCTTCTGCTCGTGCACTTCGCCGCGCATCCGGGCGAGCTCCTGATCCTTGGCACTCATCTGTAGCTCGAAGGTCGTCTTCTGCGTTTCGAGCCGTGACGTGTACGTGGACTCGAAGCTTCGTAGCTCGCGCTCGTGCTGGCGGGTCTGATCATCCATCCGCTCTTTGGTGCGCCGGTCGGCGTCTTCGAGCTGGCGGCGGCAATTGGTTTCGACCTCGGTCACGCGGGAGGCGGACGCTTCGCGGAGCTCGCGCATGCGATCTTCGCAGCGCCGCTCGACATCGATGACGCGTTGGTTCGCGCGATCTTCGGCGTCTTTGATCATTCGATCGGCGCGGGCGGCGGCTTCTGCAGTCCGCTTCATCTCGCGCTCGAGATCTTCTTGGTGCGCTTTGGTCAGCCGCTCGATGTGCGCCTGATGCTCGGCTGTCATCTGCCGGAGGTGCGCTTCGGATGCGCTCGCGTTACCGCCGCCCATCGTTTTGCTGAGCTCGGCGACAGCGCGCATCATCTCGACCGGATCCTGGCGTTGTTCGTTCACCATGCGAAGCTTCTCGGCCGCGTCCCGTTCCGCACGGGCGACGGCTTCCTTTCGTTCGCGTTCGATGCGCAGGATGTCCTGCTCGCGCATGTTGCTCACGAGCTGCACCATGGAAAGCGAGTCGCGCTCTTTTTCGCGGCGCAGATCGTCTTCCTTCTGCGAACGCTCTTTCTCGCGCTGCTCTTGGCGATCCTGCTGCCGCTCTTCGTGCCCGAGCTGGGCTTCGTACATCTTGGCGTCGGCAGGTGTAGCCGGCCGGCGGGTGAACCCTGGTTGCATGGCACTCCTCGGATCGTCGTCGTCGTCTTCCTCGCTCTCGTCGGAAACGACGATGGGCGGGGAGCCGTCAATCGGTATTGTGTACGTGACCGCGGGCGAAAGTCTTTTGGGGCGGACCTTTTTGGTGACCGGATCGATCACGCCCATTCCATTTTTTGACGGGGGGCCATAGAGGATCAGGTTGTACTTGCCGCCGCCGTACGTGTACTGAAATTCCTGCGCCGTCATGGGCTCGGTGATCGGCCTCTGCATGCCGCGGACGGACAGTGAGCCCCAGGCTGTGGGCCACTTGCGATCGACCGTGATGTAGTAGTTGCCGTCGCCGATCGGCGCGAAGCTCATGAGGTCGTCGAGCGTTTCGGGTGTGAAGTCCGTGCCCACGTGATCGGTGACTTCGATGGTCGGCCGATCGCGTTTGGATGGGTCGGTCTCCTCGGGCGGGATGGGCGAGCCGGCGGAGTAGAACTCTGTGCGCTGGGCTACCTCTTTGATCGACGGGAGATTGTCTTCGGGGATCGGCTCTTCTTCGGGCGGCGGGCGGCCGGCGAAGCGGCGCTGGAGGTACTCATCAAGCTCCGTACTAGGTGCGGGATCAGGAGGTGGTCGAGCAGCATCTGTTCCGTTGCGGCGCTTCTGACGAGGGACGCGAACGAGGCGTTGTCCATTTTCAATCTCTTCGCTTTCGGGCGGGAGCTCATCGAGCGCGGGGGCACGCTCGGTTTCCGATTGGACTTCGCTGCGCTTCTCGGCACGGCGCGCACGGCCGCGTGCGAGCGCGGCGAGTTGCGCGTCCGACAACGTGCGCTTCGGCTTCGGCGCGGGGATTCTTTCTTCACTCGTCTCGCTCATTCGTGTTTTTCACTCATCGGGCAGGCGCCACCCCGTATCGTGCCACTCATCAGTGTACCGCGGCGGGGTGGAGGGCGGGGAGCTCGTTCGGAGAAGAAAGGCGATGATCGCGCGGAGCGGGGACAGAAGAAGATCCAGGACTAGAAAGAACAAGTCGTCGATTGATTCAGAGATCCATTCGCTCGCAAAATCCACGACCATCGCCCGGGGTCTCTACGCAGGGGAACCGTTTGGCTCGAGCGCCGGCGGCGCTTCGGTCTCGGCTTCGTTCTCTTCTTCTTCGGCGTTCTCTTCTTCGTCCTCTTCGGGCTCCTCTTCCTCTTCGGGCTCGTCCTCGAGCGTGATCTCCTGCACGCGGGCGAGTGCCTTATCGATCGTGGCACGCATGGCGCTCGCCTGGCGCACGTAGCTCTCGTCGGTCGCCGTACCGATCGTGATCTCGAGCGCGGCGCGGCCGGCGGCGAGGGCTGCAATGATGAGCTTCGCGTCGGTGATGAGCAGGCGCGAATCGAACTCCTCCGGCTCGCCGATGAGGTCGTCGACACTATCGGCCCACTCGTCGGTGTCCGACGCGTACTCCGCGACGGCGCCGGCGAGATCGGCAAGGAGCGAAAGTACGGTGTCCCGCATCTCGCCGAAGGCTAGCTCGGGGGTCATCTGACTCTTTTTGATGAGCTTCAGCCGGGTCTGGTTTTCTACTATCTCGTCCACAATGCGGGCGAGCACATCGGCCGGCGTCTTCTCCGGGCCGAACTCTTCGCCGTCGTCGTCTTCATCATCGTCTACAGGGCGCGGGTTCTTTGCCATCCTTCGGGTACCTTTCAGGTCTGGTTCGCTAGGGCCGTTTCCACGTCGAACGTCTGCTGCTCGAGGCGCGCTTTGCCTTCCGCGAGCTTCTTTTCGTCGAACGTGTCGAGATCCCGCTCTTCCGTTGCCGGGTCACGGGGTGATCGCATGTCGCATGCGTGGACGCGATTGTCACGCACGCTGAAAAACTCACCGTTTTCTCCGCGCTGGGCGGTGCACACGCGGCGGATGATGCGGTGGGTTGCGTCCATCTCGAAATCCACCATTTGCCGCTTGTAGTGCGCGCAGGCCGGGCGAATCGGCTCGACTTCGATCTCGCTGCGCATCGGCGCGGCGGTCCAGCCCATCACGGCGCGGGCAGTGTTATACTTGACGATGTAGCTCCCGTCGGGCAGCTGCTCCACTTGATCGGGGGTGAAGCGGGCGACGATGCGGCGGTGGCTATCGCGGATCACGAAAGCGCTCTTGTCCGCCATGCATACGAATGTCTCGAGCTCGAAAGGCGGCACGAACGCATCTTCGAGGGCGCTCGAGACGGCGGGCTTCGGCAGGCCGTCGATCGGATCGGTGCCGAACACGCTCGGTTCGAGCGGGAAGGCGTCGTAGATTTCGTGGTCGGGGCGCGGGCCGCCGAAGCCGCCTGAAGATTCGTCGCTCATCGAAAACTCCGAGATTAGTTCTGAATTCTAGCCCTTCAACCGGCAGCTTGCGGTCCAGGCTCCGATTCTTGGGTTTTTGGCACTGTCAAGTCTTTTTCGGATTCGAGCTGTCGGGTTACGAACTCGAGTCGGAATTCTTGGGCCACAATCTGGGCCGCTCTGCCTAGTTTGAGCTTTCGGCGGGCTGCAACGTGGGCGTCTTCGAGCGACTTCGATGCTGTGACAAGCCGTGTCAGCCCTTCGTATTGCCGCACACAGGCCTCGAGCTCTCGAAGAAGTAAGTCCTGTGCGGCGGCGTGCGCTCGGGCTTGGGACTGGTAGAGGTCACTCCAGCTCTTCTTCTCACCCAGGATGCCTTCTATCTTGGCGACGACCTCTTCTCGCTTTCGCATCTCGTTCGCGAGCTCGGCCTTTTGAAGGGTGGCGGCGGCGCGAGCTTCGGTCTCGACCGACTCGCGGAGCGCGCGTTCGGCGAGCGCGGCATCATACGAGGTCTTCACAGCGTCGTCGGCCACGCGGATGGCGCCTTGCAGCTTCTCGAAGAGGTCGTCCACCGTTTTGCGGCGTTGCAAACCAAGGGGCGGGGGAAGGATGCCGAGGAGTACGAGGGTGTAGAGGGCGATGACGCAAAACGCCACAATAAATGGTTCGTAAACAATTAGGTGATTGAACACAGCGGGACTCCTGCCCTTTACGCGGATTATTGATCTTCAGGGAAGATCCGGTTAAAAACCATGTCGGCCTCAGCGAAGTTTCCGCAGCAGAGCGTGACCCGGATTCCGTTGTTACCGAAAGACTCGACCTTGACTTTTACGCCGGCTTTGCGCTCCATGCGAAGCTCGAGGTCGCGCAGGTTCGGGTTCACCACGGGAGGCACGCGCGGGCCGCGGCGCTTCGGGCTCACTATATTGCGAAGCTCGCGGCGGCTCGCCCCATTGAGGACCTTTTTCGTGAGCTCGGCGAGTTGCTCCCCGTTCTTCGCTTTAAGGAGCACGTTCGCGCGAGCCGTGGGGACTTTCCCGCTGCGGACAGCTTCTCTGACTGGCTCTGGAAGTTTCAATAGCCTAAGGATTTCACTCACGTGACCCTGGGACAGTCCGATCGTTTTCGCGGCCATCTCCTGGCTGTAACCGAAGTCCTCAATGAGGTGGTGAACCCCCTCGGCCACATCGATCGAGTTCAAATCCTCGCGCTGCAAGTTTTCGATGAGCGCGATCGCTCGCTCGACGGGCGGGGCATCGTTACGAAGGAGGCACGGAACCTCGCGTAGTCCCGCGCGCTGCGCGGCACGCCAGCGGCGTTCGCCAGCAGTGATTTCGTAGGCGTCATCGCCGGTTCGGCGCACGAGCAGGGGCTCGAGGACGCCATGCTCGCGGATGGACTGGGCGAGCTCTTCTAACTTATCGGGGTCGAAGGATTTACGGGGCTGGTCCTTCGCTGGCGCAATCTTTTCCACCGGGATGGTGAGGAGGGCGGAGATCTCCCCAGCGCGGGGTGGTAAAAGCGCCTCAAGGCCGCGGCCTAAACCGCGCGCTTTTGTCGGCATGCTGAACCCCTTAACAGGCGATCTTGGATTGGGTCAAGGGTCGATGCCACAGGGCAGAGGGCGGCGGCGGTCGCTAGGACCACGCGCCGATCGCGGGAGGGGAGGGTGTGCACGAACGAGCTCACCGCGCGGCCGATTTGCTTCGTGCGATCGGCGGCGAGGGCGGTCACCACTGCGTTCTTGTCCGCGTAGCGGAGGACGCGGATCTGGGCGAGCTGGGCGATGGCGGAGAGGAGCTCTTCGACCGCCTGCACGCACGCGGGGTCTTCGGTGGGGTCGACCGGCGGGCCGATCGCGAGCACGCGCGGCATGTGCCGCTCGAAGACGACCCCGAGCACGAGCTGGTGCACGCGCCGGCGCTTATTAACGCTTGACTCCGAGGAAAGGGCGCGGGCGTGAAGGACATCGGCGTCGATGACCACGGCCCGGTTCATGTCGACGACGATCACGCTGTAGGCAAGGGCAGAAAGCCCGGGCGCGACGCCGATAACCCTCATCTACAGATCTCGTGACGCAAGGACGCGTGCGTACAGGCGTAGCGCGTCGAGCAGTACTTCATCGACTGATGTATCTCCGAGCTTGGCGGCAAGCTCGCGGGCGAGTGCGAGTGTAGTACCACTAACCTCGAGTGGTCTCAAGGTAGTCCGTTCGGCGGATTCCGGTTCGCTGTCGTCAGTCGGAGTTCTCACCATTGATCGAAGCGTAAGCCGAAGTCGAGCGGGCAATCAAACTTTCACACTGGAACGAACTCCCATTCTTCCCACTCGAACTCGTCGCCGCGCCCGGGCCATGACTCGCCGGTGATACCGAATCGGAGAAGTCGGTACTGCCCTTCGCCGCGCGCTTCCCGTGGATGGGTGAGCGGGCCGCTTTCGGTCGCGACGTGCTCGCTCTTTGGTTCGCCGCAGATCTTACAAATCTCGGTGGCCATCAGGCCTCGTCTTCTTGAGGCAGCATCACGTCGGCCGTCCACCCGCAGGCTGGTTTGCTGCACACGTAGCGCGCTGTCTCGCGGAGCCACTGCACCGGTCGGCTGCAGCGCGGGCACTGGTGCCAGACGGTCTGGTTTTTCGGGATGTCTTCCTTGTCGATGTATCTGACGTGGCGCTCGAGCGTCTCTGCCGCGTAGCGAAGGTTCAGCGCGATGTATTCGACGCTCTCGAGGTGCATCTTTGCGGCAGACCCGACCGCGCCGTTCAGGTTTCGCCACTGCTCAGCGAGGATGGCCACGTCTGCTTCCACCCGTTCGATGAGCTCGGCCGTGGCGAGAATCGGGTCCATGTCTTTCATTGATCGCCGCGCTCCTTGGCCTTCGCGAGTTCCATCTCGCGCTTGGCCCAGGACATGGTGCCGACGACGTTTGCTGGATCGGTTCTGGCGTCGATCTCTGCCTCGAGCTCGAGGACCCTCGCCAGTAGCTCGCGCATGATCCGCATCGCGGACTCGAAGACATTTTCTCCGCACGGATGCTTCTCGGCCTCACCCGGCATCTCGGCCAGGATGAAGTGGCTGAGCTCAATGAGCCTTTGCACGCCTTTGTCGCGAGCGCGCAGAAGATCTTGTTGCGTTCGGATGATCCGAATCGCCGTGTCGATCGCGCCTTCGCTTTGACTCGGCTCACCGGGCACCTCGGCCATGATGAAGTCTGCGAGCTTTTTGATCTGCGCGTCGAGTCGGAGGGCGTCTTGCGAAACGATGGTCATGGTTCTCTCCTTTTACGGTGGTGGCGGGTCGTAGTCATCGTAATCGTCTTCGTACGCGGGCTCGGACGGCGTGAACTTCATCGTGCCGCCCGAGAAGTGAAACTCGATCGTGCAGGTCGGACCGTTTCGCTGCTTGGCAATGATCTGCTCGGTCGGCTTCGAGGCTTGGGAGCGGTCGTAGTAACCGGGGCGGTAGAGAAACCACACGTTGTCGGCGTCCTGCTCGATGGCGCCCGACTCGCGGAGATCGGAGAGCTGGGGGCGCTTGTTGGCGCCGCGGTTTTCGACGGCGCGATTGAGCTGCGAGACCTCGATGACGTGGACGTTCAGATCTTTGGCGATCGTTTTCAGGTCGCGCGTGAGGCTCGCGATCACTTGCTCGCGCGGGACGCCATCTTCTTTTCTGCCCTTCATGAGCTGGAGGTAATCGAAGGCGACTACGGATAGACGGGTGCACGGTGTGCTCGCGCGGCCGGTTTCGATTTCGCGCTGCAGCTTTCGGATCCGGCTTCTGGCATCGAGTGCGGTGATGGCTGCCGTGTCGTCGATCCAGATCGGCACGTTCTGCAGCGTGTGCGCGGCGGCGACCACGCGGCTCCATTCGGCCCCGGACATCGACCCACTGCGGATGGCGGAGAAGTCGACGCCGGCTTCCTGGCTGATGCAGCGCATGGCCATCTGCTCGCGCGGCATCTCGAGCGAAAACAGAAGCGCGCCTTCGGTGCGATCGATCGTGTCCGTGACGCGGCGGTGCGTGATGCCGCGGAAGAGTGAGACCAGGAACGCGGTCTTGCCCATGCCGGGGCGTCCGGCGAGCACAGTGGTGTCGCCCGAGTGGAGACCCGTCATCTTCTTATCGAGCTCGACGAAGCCCGTCTCCGTTCCCGTGATGAGCTCGCCCCGCTCGCGCGCACGGCCGCGATCTTCGATCACGCGCCGGACGATGGCACCGAGTGCTTCGACCTTCGTGTCCTGGTAGACATGGGCGACGGCGGACGTCTCGTTTTCGATCTGCTCGAGCCAGGTCTGGATGGACGCGAGACCGTCGGCGTCCGCCGGAAACTCGAGTTTATAACCTTCGGCGATCCGGGTGTGAAACTGGTCGAGCGTCACGCGCACGCGCCACGCGTCGCGGATCGCCTTGGCGTGCTCTTCGATGTGCAGGTAGTAGGGTTGGTTCGAGACGAGTGAAGCGATGTAGGCGGCGCCGCCGACCTGCTGCAGGCGGCCGCGGGCGTTCAGCTCGTTGGCGATGATGCCGAGGTCGATGGGCTTTCCGGCGGCGGTGAGATCGGTGAGGACCTCGTAGATCCGGCGGTTCGCTTCCGAATAGAAATAGTCGGGTTTGAGGATCGTGTTGACGCGATCGAAGACCGATGGGCTCTCGATCACCTGCGAGAGAACGGCGGCTTCGGAATCGAGTACGTGAGGTGCGACTCTCCCAGTTGGGCGAGGAGCAGGGGCCTCACGGGGCTGCATCATTACTCGACCACCACGTGTGCAGCTTCTGAGAGCTCCTGGATGTAGCGGCCTGCCAGATCGGCGATCGGAGCCGGGCTTGCGATGATGGTGTTCGCTTTTCGTTTCCAGCGATCGAGGATCAGGTCCCGGAGCTCGAAGAGGTACCAGTCGGGCACGTTCTTCACGGCCAGCCCATCGATCACCGCGAGCTCGCACTCGCGCAGGTTGTCGAGGGGATCGATCTCTTCGGTGTCTTTTCGGAAGTACTGCTTGAAGCGGCGCTGCATCGTGGGCGCGTACTCGTAGCGGGCCCAGATGCGGTGATTGCGGCGAAGGACGTTTTGGAGGATGGAGACCGAAAGCGTGGTGTGGACAGGGGCTTTTGCGGTGATGACGAGCCAGGCGTCTTCAGAAACGCAGGCGCTCGTTACGAACGAATCGATCTTCTCGATCTCCTCGTCGCCCAGGACCACGTTCTGCCGCTCTAGATCGGCCATGCTCAGGCGCGAGCTACGCTGGTCGACGCCGGCATCCATCAGCCGGGCCCGCATCGCGTAGGCGCGCCAGGGATCGCAGCGCTCGGCCACCAGCTTGTCGCCATCCCATCGCGGTTTCATGCCGCGCTTCAGGCACGGGACCTGGTGTTTTTTGCAGGCGGCACCATCAGGAGGGCATGTCAAGCACAATTGAATGCGCTCGTCGCACGCGCTGAAGTAGGCCGCTGTCTCGTCGAGGAGCGCGGCCTCAGGCAAGTCCACGCTGTTTGAGCTTTTGGAGCCAGAGAGGCGGAGATTTACTAACGCCGGATGGAGCTTCTGAAGGTACGCCAGGGGGCCCCCCGCTTGCACCATTTCCTGACGCATCGCGTCCCGTTCTGTCGCGCGCTGCGTCAACAATCGGTCGTGTATCGACTGGAATTCTCCCTGACTCGACGGATCCAGCTTGCTCCCTCTGTCCTCGGCCATTGATGTCTCCTGCCCCCGCAGTGGATACCCCATCGAACCTTACGGATACCCCATCCCCGGTGCCCCCTGGGGCAAGAATGGGATATCCACCACCCGGGGTCGAGCGCCCACGTGAACAAGAGTTTACGCTAATGGCTTGGTAGGGTGGGAAAGTCTTGGGATCTTCAGAACATGAGCTACTAAGAATGTGTGTGTGTGCTTCAGGTTCGGATGGGGTATCGGATGGGGTATCGAAGGGGTACAAAGAAGAAGAAGAAGAGAAAGACAAAGATACACACACAGGAAATGAATCTTTTTCTTCTCCGGAGGCGGATGGGGTATCGGATGGGGTATCGACCTCGGATGGGGTATCCTGGAACCGAAATTCCAAGCCGATCATCGAATCCGCATTAGAGGCACCAGGATCGTCTTTCCCGCTGGCGATGACGTGTTGGGTCGTCGAGACGAGCGCGGGGACCGTATAGCCCGCCCTAAGCCCGGCAATCACTATTCCGAAGGAACTGTTCCAACACCGTACGAGCCCAGGGTTCTCCGGATTGATGGAACTCGTGAGATTTTTGACATGTGAGAACTTTAGTCCACACACGGGCAGCTTCTTCCAGGTGTTCCACCAGGAGATCAGGGTCTTCCAGGAGTAACAAAGGTCATAACGCGCTGCGCGAGGAATCGAGATGAGCCGCGTGCCACGGTCGACTTGGATGATCCCCCGCCGCTCGAGGACAGCGAGCCCCTCCTCGACGTACTCTTCTGGCCGCACGATCTCGTCGCCGATGACCCTGGGGCTCGCCACCACGATGCCGGGAACTTTGATAATCAGGGTCCCATCGAGAAAAAATTTCAGCACCTGTCGCGCTGGATCCGGCAACGCCTTGAAAAACTGTTCTTGCCAGATGGGATGTGTTAGGCCCATAAATACAGCCGTTTTCGCAATGTCAAGCGAAATACCAGTTCCGCGCGAGCGGACGAAATCCCCCCGCCGCCCGCGCTGTTAGATTGTGTTCGGAGGCGTTTGCGAGCTAATCAGCCAGCGCGGCGCTGCCCGAGCTCGGCCGCTTCGGCTGCGGCGTCAGCGCGGAGCTTCCGGGTGTATCCGCGAAGGGCGCGGCGAATGACTTCGGAAATCGTCGCTCGATCGAGCGTTCGGGCTTCCTGCAGGAGGTTCTCGTCTACGTCGTCGAGCTCTACACGTAGGACCCTCGGTCTGGCTGCGCGGCGCTTACGGTCGGGTGAATCTGCCATCGTAGAGCAATAGTCCGCACATTCGTTCGGCGTCAACAACTTCGTCACGTAACGCACGTTCATGTGACCGATCGAAACAATTGGGATGGTATCGCAACGTGGCGCTTAGCGGGCTTGACGGGTGCGGCAGTTTAGGCCTGAAAACTTTACCAGGAGTGTGAGCCGAGTAGCATCGGTCCTTGATGACGACGCAGCTTTACGCCGCCGTTGAGTACCGGGTCTTGCCGCCGTGCGATGTGCCAACGGGCGCCACGAAGCAAAATCCCGCCGCGCTCGATGGCCAACCGGTCGACAAGCTGCCGAACGGCGCGCTCTGCTGGGTGAGCTCCTCGAACACGAGCTACCGCTGGATTCAGACCTCGCTCGCCTCCCCCGATGGCGTGCAGGTGATTCTCCCGGTAGGGCGGCATGTGCTTCAGCCGGGACGCTGGATCATTTCGTCGAACATCACGAGCACGACGGCCATCGCAAACCCCGTCGACACCATCGAGCTCACGAGCGATTCGCGCCTGGTTGACGTCGACACGTCGCTTCTCACGAACGGCACGATCATCATCGTCTTGTCGGTGAACGACATGTTTCAACTCGACACCGACCCGAGTGCCGAGCTTCTTGCAGCGACCGATCAGATCACCGTCGTCCAGCCGATCCAGGTGCCGACGCATCGGTGGGTGCGGCGAAACTTCTCGAGCCTACAGTGGCGGCTTCAGGCCCAGTACAACATCAACGCGACCACGGGCAACGACGAGAACATCGGCGATTCGACCGCGCCGCTTCAGACGATCTCCGAGTGGCAGCGCCGCATCGGAAGGAACGAAATCATCCCGCAGGACATGACGATCATCATCGAAACGGATCTGCCTGCGACGGACCCGTTTTCGATCAACTTCATCGTCGGCGATGGCGCGCTCATCAAGTTCCGAGGCCAGGAGACGGTCCTGCACTCCGGCACGTTCACGGCCACGACCAGCATCAATCGCGCAACGCAGCAGATGCAGGAAGTCGAAGACACGAACCTCGTCGGCGGCTTCGCGCCCTACGTGGGCGCCGTGATCTTCCGCGACACGGGCGCCGAGAGCGCGTTCATCGCCAAGTCCACCGGCGCATTCACCGCGCGTACCTCGCGCTTCGGAACCGGCGCAAACGAATACAACCACCTGCCGGGCACGTACACCGAGCCCACGGCAGGCGATACGTACGAGATCTGGGACATCCCCAAGGTGCACCTCGGCATTGTAGATGTGCGCGGTCAAAGCACGACCGGCACGATCATTTCGACCTTCGCGATGTCGCGGATCGAATTCGATGGGCTCGGCGGCATCGGGCTCATCTCGAGCTCGGGCATCGCCACGCTTTTGAACCGCTGCATTTGTAACGACATCACGCTCACCTCCGACAGCATGTACATCACGGTCACGAGCTTCGTGACCACGCAGTCCGGGTGCTTCTTCTTCAAGACCGGCGGCGTGCAGCGGAACGTTGCGATCTACCACTACGATGGCGCCGTCCTCTACGCGTGCATGGCGCTGAACGGCCCGCTCAAAGTCGGCGCTCGCTCGAACCTCACGCTCGACGTCGACACGCTCGGCCAGGGCGGCGGGCTCTGCCAACTCCAAAACGGATCCTTTTTGCAGATCGGCACCGCCTGCTCGTTCGACAGCACGAACAATAACCTCGCGGTCGAAGTGCAGCGCGGCTCCTTCGCCTACCAGGCTTCGCTTACCGACGGCATCAACGCCTACTGGGGCACCGGTAACGCCCAGCACGGGCTCGTGGTCCGGACGGGAGGCATGTACGTTTACAACGCCATCAAGCCCTCGTGTAACGATGGGCTAGGCGCCGGGCGCGAAGCGCTCATCGGCGGCGCCGATACCCTCTACGCCGGTGGTATCCCGGTGTTCAAGACGGTCGGGACGGGTGGCGGCGCTGGGGTTTGCGTCGAGGCTTAGACCGGCTCGGTCATTCCATCGCCGTCGGTGCCCTGAGGACGAACACGAAGCAGTCGTCGCAAAGCGCCGGCATGTTGTCCCAAGCGCCGTAGCACCAGCCGCAAATGTTTCCGCACCGCGTGCACTGGTAGACGCCGCCGCACCCCTCGCAACCCGGCGCATGGATCACCGGTGGGATCGATTCGGGGAGGTTCAAGTGCGTTCCTTTTTGCAGTCTGGGCAGGTCGCCATGTCCGGCGAGGCGATGTACTCGCCCGTTGCCGTGCCGGTCCAGCCGCCGCCGGCGGCGTACGTGTTCGTGAAGCGCTTGCCGCAAGCCGTGTAGAGGCCGTACACGTCGGCGTTCGACAGGCGCGGGCCGCCGGGGGCATGAATGAAGGGCCAGGTTCCGATCCGTTCGCGCATTGGAAATCTCCTTAAACAGGAACGTTGGTACCCACGAAGGCGTGGGCCCGGCAAGCCAGTTGCTGAAGCGTTGCGGTGTCGGGCACGGCGATCTTGCCGTGCGCATCCGGCCAGATCGTACGCTCGAGCCGGATCTCGCGCCCCTTGTACATGAGCCGCACGCGGAAACATCCGAGTGTCTCGGGAGAATAGATCACGCTGCCGAGCCGGTCCCCCGTGTAGTTGAAGACGACCAGGGGGACGAGCGTGATCTCGAGCCGCGGCCGCGCGCGCGGGCGCGCAATGGGCGTCGGCAGTTCCCGGCACGCGTTCTCGAGCTCGAGAAGCGACTGGACGACCAATAGCTTCCGCGGGAAGGCGCGGTGACTTGCCGCCGCCCTCCGTCGCTTTGTTTTGCGTTGCGGTCGCGCCACGTTCTCAGCCATCCATGACGATGGGCGAGATCATCGACAGAAATCCTTCGTCGGAGTCGAAGAGCAGCGGATCAGAGGGACCGCCGTGATCCAGTCGGACGATGCCGCCGGCCGAGTTCAGGATCTCGCAGACAAGCCGTGCGTTCAACCGGATCACGAAAAAGCCGTTCCCGTCGACCGGCACGACGTCTTCGCCGGTCGAGTCCTTGCCGCTCAAGGAGACCCGGATTTCGCCATTGGCGAGCTCGAGTCGCACACCGATGTCGTCCTCGGCGCTTCGGGCCGCGTACACGGCGGCGACCGATCGGGCGAGTGTGTCGGCGTCCACGCGGCACTGCAGGCCCCGCGGCGCGTTTCGCAGCACTTCTTCCCAGGGAACGAACGGCGCTTGCGGGAGCGCGGCAGCGACCACAGTTTTTCCCGACTCGGCGAAGATCCAGTGGTCGGTGGCGACGAGCGCGACGTCAGCGCCGCCGAGCATGCGGAGCGCTGGGATGGCGGGCGCCGGCACGAACATGCGGACGCCACCGGCTTCGGCCTTGATCGAAGCGGTCGCCAGCATGGCCCCGCGCGCGGCCACAGCAGTGATCGACGCGGCGGTGCCCAAGAGCTCGACGCCCATCCAGCCCGGCCGCGATCGGTCATCACCGATGGCAAAGCCCACGCGCTTCAAGAGCCCCAAGAGTGCCTTGTGCGGCAGGGTGAAGCGCTTCGCGGCCTTCGGCGGCGCCTCGATCACCGGGTAATCCGCGCCGGGTAGGGCACCCAGCGTGTACTTGCGCTTTGCGGCCGAGAAGAGGATCCTGGAGTCCTTCGGCGTGTGTTCGAGCTTCACGACGCCCGGCGGCATGTTGGCGGTGAGCTCGCGGATCTTGACTGCGCTGACGGCCCACTTGCCCGGCGTCTCCACGCTTTCAGCCCGTGCGACCGTATGGATGGCCAGGATGGTGTTCGTGGCCGAGAAGTGCACTTCCCCGTCGGGCCGCGCGTCGATGAGCAGGCGCGAGTACATGTCGTGCGGGGATTTCGCTTCGGTCGCCAAGATGGTGACAGCGAGCGCCTCTTCGAGCGCTTTCTGTTGGATCGTGAATTTCACTTCGGATTCTCCTTGGGGATGGCCTCGACGGCGACCTTGAGCTCGTTCTCGCGGGCTGCATCGAGTTCGTTGAAGGCGCCGGTGATGAGCTCGATTTCCTCGTCGTTCCAGCTGTCGTTGACGATCATGCACGCTTTGCCGATCATCGACTGCGCGCGCAGGGTCGAATTGAGCAGGGCGTCGCGCGCCGCGTTTGCCTCTTGGAGCGCATTGGTGAGGTGCATCACGCGCCGCTGAAGATGGATGCAGTTCTGTTCGAGCATGGGCACGGCGCCGCGCGCACTGAAGAGTGTTTTCGTCTCGAACGCCATGAGCCCGATCTGGATGGCGTTGCCGACGGTCCATTCGTCCGGCGCAGCGCCCTGGGTCGCCGACCGCGCCGCCTCGATGAGCTCGCGCGCGTTGTTACGGATGGCAATCAAGAAGGCGGCATCGTTGTGGCTGTAGGTCTGGTTGTGCCGGAGAACCGTGTGCACGCACCCGTGATGCTGAATCCTCAGCACACCGGCACCGCGGTGTTCGATGTCCCCGTGGTATTCAGGGTCCCACGTCCACGGTGCCGGCGTCGCCGCCCGCTCTTTCTCGGCGAGGTCGTCGAAATCGATCATGGGTTATGGGGGCGCTCGAGTAGCTCCATCACGTCGCCGAACAACGTCTCCGCGTCGGCCGCGTACGACACGTTGAGAAGATCGCAGAGCTTCGCCCAGCGCTCCTCGTAATCCGTCGAACGCGCTTTCCAGCCGGTCCGCTCGTCCATGACCTCTTTGACCCGCGCGGCCACGTACTCGACTGGCGTGTCCTTCGGAAGGCCCACGGTAGCGCGGATGGTCTCAAGCTCGTAAACGAGCTTTTGGAGCATAACGCTCGATTCTTCAATGAGCGCATCGAGCTCAGCTTCATTCATCGGTATCATCGTCGTCTTCCTTTTCGTCAGTGATGGGTATTGCTTTTCGGATCGCGCGCTCAACGGCATCTTGGACAACCGTGATGATCCGGTCGCGCTCGAATTCAAGGACGCTGCTCACGTTGTCGAGGTCTTCCCAGAGCCAGACGATCGTTTCCCGGATCGATTTGACCGGGTCGGTGCATTTGATGTAGGTATCCCCGCCGCACTCCGGGCACGCAGCGTCAAACCCTTCCCAGAAGCATTTCGTGCATAGGCGGACCGGACGGATCGCAGCGAGCTCGGCCAGTTGGACGCGGATAGCTTCGAGCTCGGTTGCTGCATCAGTCATCGACTAGCCTTCCTTCGGGTGAAATGCAGCGTGGGCGCGCCGGCCCGATTCGCGGAGTTCATTCATCGTGATGGTACGGATTTGGGCGATGAGTCTTCCCATCTCGGCCCGATATTCGTCATCGTCCCAGGCGTAGGGCCCGCGCCCCTCGGTCACCCACGAGTAGCTCACGGCGATGCGGTGGATCTCGGCGAGCGCCGCTGCGAGCCCGGTTTGGTCCCGGTCGAGCAGACCCTTGAGCCGCACGGTTTCGGCGCGTTCGGCGGCTAGCGCGCGCTTCAGGTCGGCGACTTCTTTGTTGAGCCCGACGGCATGGCCGACGACGATCTCGTGCCACTTGTCCGCATCGCGAAGGATGCGATCGGATCCCGGACCCTCGAGAATCTCTTCCGGAAACGCAGCCATGAAAAGCTGCATGTACTTTCTCTTCCAGGTCTCGAGCTCGTCCGAGCTCCGCTTCCGTTCCGCGAGCGCGCGATTGCCCTCGTCATCCGACATCATGGTTCCGGTTCTCCTAAAACAGGCTGAGCTGCCGCCCCGACTTGGCGACGAACGCGATGCGCGCACGCGCAATGCTCACGAACGGCTCGTCCTCGGTGTCCTGCTTTTCAATCCCCACGAATCGAAATCCCTCCGCCCAGGCCGCCCTCCCTACCGAGCCACTCCCGCAGAAAGGATCGAGAACGACGCCGCCCGGCGGCGTGACGAGCCGCACCCGCCAGCGCTCGAGCGCATCAGGCTTCACGTTCGGGTGTGCATTGCGCACGGCGCCGGCCGTTCTTCCCGCGCCCGCTCGCGGGTTATTCACGCCGTCCGAACCAGCTTCCCGCCTCACCGCCTTCGATCCAGCCCGTGACGAAATCCCATCGCATCCCGCTTCCCGTTCGGCCCGCGAGGCCTTCGGCGTGTAGAGAAACGGGTCGCCGGGATCCTGATCCCAATCGAACTGTGGGAAGAACCTGCCGAGCTCGCCGCCCAGATCTTCTAGAAGTTTCACCGGGCAATCGTCGGAGCACTCGTTCACGCAACCGGGGGTGTGCGCAAAGAGCACATTCGGCGGGTAGCGTCCGCCCGGATGGCAGTCGATCCCATCGCCCGGCGGCGCCGCGAGCTTCTCCGCCTCCGGTTTTCGGCTATGCCCGCTTTTCCGCCACGATGCTGGCCTGTCCGGTTCGTTCCAGTCGGTCCGCACCCGGCAGGCGTCGATGTTCATCGCGCCCGTCCCATGCTTCAGCACGTTCTCGGCCACGGTTCCTTCCAGGGGCTTTCGCGCCACGACAATCGGCTCGAACCCCGGCTTCAGCGCCGTGGTCCACCCATCCCACGCCCGCGCTTCTTTCGTCGCGCCCCGGGTCACCGTGAGCTCGATCGCCTCAGCCCCTTTGCTATCGGCCCCGACCACGTACGTGCCGCCCTTTTCCTCGATCGAGATCGCGGCATTGCCGCCGGCGGCGTAGCGGTGGATCACTTCCCGCTTCTTGCCCCACGCCGCCTTGACCATCTCCCGGGCCTGCTTGATCCGCTTCTTCCACACCGGATCCCGTTCGCCCACGGGGATCTGTTTCACCCAGCGCGTGAGAACGGCAGAAGCCTTCCACCAGCCGTCAGCTTCAGGGTTCAGCTCCAGCCATTTGCCGAACAGGTGATCGTCGATGGCCTTGCTGACGTTCAGGTATTTAGGAAAACCAGATCCGAAAAGCCATGCCTTCGCATCCCGGATCTCGAACCCAGCATCTTCGATCCCGGCGGTCATCCGGTGGTAGGTGCGCGGCGCGCCGGTGGCAAGCAAGTAGCCGCCTGGCTTCAGCACACGCAAGAGCTCCTTCGCCCATTCGGTGCACCACGCCTGGTAGCGGCGGTTCCCTTCCAGCGTCACGTCGTACTCGACATACGCGTCCGATGCGATGTCGCCGCCCGCGCCCGGCGGCACTTCCGTCTCCGTCCGTCCCCGCCCGCGCCCCCGGAACTTGTCCCACGTGTTGCCCATGAACGCGATGCCGTACGGCGGATCAGTCACCACCGAATCGATGCACGCATCCGGTAGCCCCCGCAGCACCTCCAGGCAGTCGCCGTGCTCCACACACCAGCTTCGCCGGCGGCCGAGAACGTCCAGGATCTCATCGGTGCTCACAGTCCCGCCTTTCGCACGGCATGGGCCCACTGAAGCTCACGCCGATACTCGTCGGGCGCGTGCCAGTCGCACCGATGCTCGTACACCGCCTTGTCGATCCACGTGGCCAGCTGTTCGCACATCGAACAGTGCGGCAGCGCCGCCACGATCTCGCGCAAGAGCTCGAGCTCGGTGTGCCCACCCACGACTTCGACCGTAGCTCCCTTGAGACCCTTCATTCGTCCGGTTTCCCTGGTGGTGGTTTCAAGATCTTCATGTAGCCCGGCGTCTCATGCGGCAGGACCACAGCCCGTGCCCGGGCCCGGTGCTCCCGCTGCGCCGCCGGATCAAGTGCAGAAAAAAGGTTTGCGGAAGGCGCAGCCCCGATGATGCCGTGCCGCTCGGCCGCATCCTGAATCCACGCGACCTGTTTCAGGCTCAAGCGCTTGTAGAGAACCTGCTTACTCATCGCCTCGAACGCGATACGTTCGGTCGCGGTCAAGCACGGCTCGTCCGCATCTTTGGCGATGAGCCGCTCGAGAAGCTCCCGGACGTCGGGTTCCGCGTCGGTCATCGCTTCTTGCCCGGGCGGCGTTTCTTTGGCTTGGGCTTTCGTGCCTTCAGAAGGGCAGCGACATCGATCCCGTTCGCCCGTGCTGCGCGGGATACCTTCGCGAGTTTGAACCGAAGCTTATCGATCCGGTCCTCCAATTTCATGACTTCGACCTGGTCCATGAGGCCGTACTGGTATCTCAGGAGCTGTTCCGCATCTTTCTCGCCTTGCCGGCTCATCCATTCGTTCCAGTCCTGCTCTCTCCTGTAGTCGCGGTCCAGCTCCTCGTTCTGCTCGCGGAGCTCCCGGATGGTGGCCCGGGCTAGATTCAGCTGAACGCCGAGCGAGAGAAGCTTGATGTTGTTCTCGCGGACCTTGCTCTTCCAGTGCTCGCAATCTTTCTCGAGCGCAGTGAACTCGGACAACGAAACAATGCGCCCGTCGGTCATCGCTTCTTGCCAGGTTTGCGCTTCTTCGGCTTCGGCTTCGCTTTCGGCTTTGGTCGCGGCTTTCGCTTCGGGGGCTTCGGCGGGGCAGCAACGTTAGCTGCGCGGGCTTCCGCGAGTGCCTGCTCGAGCTCGCGAATCCGGGCGTTCAAGGTATCGACCTCCCGGGCCCGCTCGTCGGCCCGATCCCCCAGTCGCCGGAAAATAACATTGAAGTCCGCTTTCGCACGATCCAGTGTGTCCTGAGACTTCGCGACCTCTTTCTGCGCCCACGCATTGGCCGCGTCCACCTTACCCTTCCAGTAATCGCGATCCTTTTCGAGCGCGGTGAACTGGGAAAACGTGATGCGTGGATTCGTGCGCTTCGGTGTCATCGGACTCACCCGCACCCTACGCGGCCGCACGAGAAGTCCTTCCCCGATCCAGCTAGCAGAGGACGCCATCGTCCCAGAGCGCCACGACTTCGCCGTTCTTCACGGCGCGCACCATCCCCCCAAACCGTAGCGCCGTGGTCGCCGCAGCAGTCAAGTGCGGCGCGCCCGCAATCAGGATCCACACGCCATCGCGCTGCCGCTCGAGCTGGAGCGCATACGCCGCCACGGGTTTGAAACCCACGAACGCCATTCGCCCAAAATCCCCAGACGTCCACTTCATGTTTCGACTCCCTTTTCTTCCCGGCGCGTTAACGGGCACGCCGAAAGGAAACGTTGACATCGGTGACAGCATTGATAGCATAGCCACCATGCCCGGATCGAGGGAATTGTGTGACCCGCGCGAGGGAAGGACTCCGCCAGCGCGCCCGTAACCCACGGTCATGAAGCCATCCCCCGATAACCCGTACACGCCGAACATGCGCGGCTGCCTGCTCGCGCTTGCTTCCGGCAGAAGCCTTGCTCTCTACGGCTTGCCCACGAAGCTTCGCCTCGTGAAGTATGGGCTGGCCCGCTGGGTCGATAAACCGGTCACGCTCGAGATCACGGACGCCGGCCGCGCGAAGCTCGGGGAAGAGGGGCTGCCGTGCCGATAGATAAGGAAGATCTCATCAACGCACTGCTAGAGCTCGTCGATCGCGAAGCACAGAAGCGGCTTATGGGGAAGGCCGAGCGGCAGGAGGGGCCCGAAGACTGCGTCTGTGGGCATCAAGATGCCGAGCACACTCGCGAGCCAATGAACGTGAATCGATTGGGTCCCTGTGCACGGTGTGTCTGCGTGCGGTTTACCCCGGAGTCTAGCGAAGGGAAGGCGGCACGCTGCGTCTGTGGGCATCGGGACGCCGAGCACGCCCGTGACCTAATGAAGGTGAATCGATTGGGTCCCTGTGCACGGTGTGTCTGCGTGCGGTTTACCCCGGAGTCTAGCGAAGGGAAGGCGGCACGCTTTGCGACCTTGATCCGCGAAGCCCGCGACGATCTCGATGCGGTAGAGCGTCACCACGGTGGAAAGCACCGCGCCGACCCAAACGTTATGCGCCGCCTGATAGACGCGCTTGATGTGGTCATGGCCCAGCGAAACCTGGCCATGAACGAAGTTAAGAAGCTCAACGGACAGCTGGGCGAGCTCAAGGGGCAGTTTAGAGAACTGGGAACGTTCTGCGACAGGCTGCTTTTCAGTCGCCGCGATGCGTACCAAGCTCTCAAGGAAGCCGAAGTCGAATGCTCGATGCCGGCCGCCGGCGCCGCTGCGATTGCGCGAGCGATGGAGCATCTGCTCGGGGAGAAGGAACCGAAGCCATGATCTGGCCCCTGTTCTTTGTAGCCCTGGTCCTTCTGGCCTATCTTCTGACGAGAATCGGCCTAGAGCCCGACACCGAATTGCACCGCGCCATCAAGCTCGACGCAAGCGGGGTGCGCCGCCGGAAGAAGGAAACGTTTTGATGGAGACGACGACCTTTTTTCCACTGCACACCACGGTGGGTCTGGTGGTTGGCCTGATCGCAGCGCTTGCCGGCTTGCCGTATCTTCTAACCAACATACATGACCGGCTTGCGCAGGTAGCGACCGGGATCATCGCCGCGCTCGTAGCGACGATCCTCCTCGTCGCCCTGGGCGAAAGCTGGGCCGCGAAAAGCGAGATCAGGCAGACCATCGGTGTGTGCGCGCTTTACGGCGTTCCGATCGCCGCCGGCATCTACGCCGCAGCCGCGCACACCCTTTTCACCACGGCCTTCTGGCGATGGCACGATCGGCGCCGGCTCCGAAAGGAATCAGAGCCCGTGTGCCCGGAGTGCAAGCGCCGGAGCGCGTACCGGTGACCCGCCCAAAGTTTCTGCGCCGCCCCGACTCCATCGTGTTCATAGCGAGCCGGTGGCGCAGAAATCCACGCGATCTTGGAGGAAGCATGAAAACGATCACCATGATTCACAGAGGCGGCTTCAAGCGTTCGGTCGAAGTGCTGAAGGTCACCGAAGCGATCATCTACATCCACTGGCCGATCGCCGGCACCTACGAGGTCGACCTCTTCACCGGAAAAATGATCGGGGATCCGGAGTCGCCGCCCAGGCGCGCCCAGAAAAACTACCTCGACTGGGAAGCCGATGCGCGGGACCTGGCAGCGGCGCGGCGTGAAGCTTCGGCGGCGTGAAGGGCGGGAAGGAAAGGGAAGAAGAATGGTTGCGACAGCGAGGGTTCAGACGGAAGCGGACCGCTTGCAGATAGCGGTCGGATCAATGGAGCTCCCCGCGTTTTGCATGGGGCTACTCGTGTACGGTGCCCGAAAACATCTGCTCAGTCCGACGCTTGCCGGGCGCTGGGCTGAGGCGGCGTACTGGGCTGCGAACTCGATGAACGCGTTGGCGGAGCACCTCAGATCGATCACAGCCGGAGAAGTTGCCGATGCCCTCTGGTACCGCCGCCTGGCAGAAGCCTGCGCCGAGCGAGGCGTGACCCGGCTTCAGGCCTACGAAGAGATACTGGCCGAGGACAACCCGGGCCCGAGCGAATAGTGGGGCGCCCGCGAAAGACACCGGCATCCACGTTGTCCGAAATCCACGTGTATGTGGACGAGGAGCGCTGGGCGCGCGTGAAGAAGATCTCCGAACAGACCGGAGTCCCCGCGTCCGAGCTCGTGCGCCAAGCGCTCGACACCGTGCTCGATATTGCAGAAAAGCAAATGGACACACTAGAAAAACTCCAAGTGAAGCCGTGCTGAACCTCAACATCACGGTCATGGTGTATCGGGAGTACACCGAAGAATTCAAGCAGCTCGCCACGCAGCTGATGCTCAGGCTCGACCACGAGACCGTGCTCATGATCCAGCTCAGCGGCCGGCTTCGGATCTCTCTCGAACGCGACGAGCCGGCGACCACCCTGCGCGTCGTCGATCGCCTGCTCGACCTCACTACCGAACCGCGCCGGCTAGTGCTGATTACGGTGATCGAATGAATTCCCCGACAGTCGTCATCGGCATCGATCCCGGTCTCGTCTGCCCCGGCCTGGCGCTGATCTTAGGCGGCGATCTATCGCTCACCTGCTCGTACAAACCGAACCGGAAGCTAGCGCTGGCAGACAGACTCCGCGTGATCAGTGATTGCTTCGCCAAGGAGATCCTGACGCACAAGCCAGACGCGGTGGCCATCGAAGAACAGCGTTTCGTGCAGGTCGGCAAGCGCGCGCGCGGGCAAATGGGCGAGCACAACTCGAAAACACTTATCGTCGTCGGTATCGCTGTGGCGCTCGCGTCAGTGGTCGGTGCAGAAGTCCTGTTCATCCCGCCCCAGAAGGCGAAGATCGCGGCCCTGGGCAAAGGCTACGGCAACGCATCGAAGGGCGCCGTACAGGTCGCGCTCCGCAGCTTGTTCCGGAAAGTACAATTCGAGGATGAAGCGCAGGCTGATGCCGCCGCCATCGCCATCGCCGGCTACAGGATGATGGGGCTTCCGAAGGAGCTCCGGCAGAAGGCCAGGCGATGACCGACGAAAAGAAGCCCGTCGCCCCCGCGCTGGCCCGCGAGGCAATGCGTAACCTGTGGGCGCATCTGTGGATGCTGCACCGGTTTGGATTTGCGGAAAAGGACTGCAAAGCAGGATACGTAGAAAGTGAGCAGGGCTTTGGGATCATCGTCAGCCAGGGCACTTCCGTGTTCAAATTCATCATCGAACCCGCCGTCGAGCTCACCGACGAGGAGGAAAAGGCGTACCAGAACAGCTTTTACGAAGAGCTAACCAAGCTTTCGGCAGAAGGGGTGATGGAGTTTCTGGACCAGTCAGGCATCGTTGACACAGCCGAGTCACTCGCCGTCGCCATGACCGATGCTGGACTCAGGATCCCGAGCGATGAAGTTCGCGGCTTGGCGGAAGAGCGAATCAAGGAGCGCGATGCCAACGCTAACTAGCTCGCGCACGCCTTGCGATGGCGTCGTGGATTCGATCTGGGTCTGCCGCCACAAGTCGAGCAGGGAGTGGCAGATCATCGTGCACCAGCGGAACGCCTTCTACGCCCGCGCCGAAGCGCAGCTTCACATGCACTGCGGCTATGATGAAGTGGAGCTCGTCGCCCATTCGGTCTGGGTGAGCCAGGGCAAACCACCGTGGGTGGGCCATGTCGTGATCGAAGGCATCGGCGCGCCGGTCACCGGCTCGGGCACGAAAGCAAAGAAAAGCGAGTGCCCGACCTGCAAGTCGTTCATCAGAAAAGTGCGGCGCCTATTCGAGTGTACGGATGCGTGGCACCGGGGCCCGACGGTGTGCCTCACGCCCGCCGAGATGTCGGACGATCACATGCGAGCCTGGTGGGGAAGGTACGAAGCACAGAAATGAACAAAACCATCAGCGAAGGCCGGGTCGTGATCGAAGGTGTCGGCATCCCGGTAATCGGCTACGAAGAGAACTACATCCAGTTCGAGGACGGCAGAGACATCGTCGCAATAGCAGATCTCACAGAAGCCGCCGGCGCTGATTCCATCGATTGGGAACACGCGACCGGCTTCGAGTACGCAGGAGATGACCACTGGGCCGAACCCCGTGCGGAGTTTCGCGCGAAGACAGGCCGCGCCCTGCCGCGCGTCTACCGGATGAAGTTCACCTGCGAGGTCGAGGCGCTGAGCGAAGCCGATACCGAAGCCTGGTGGAAGAAACAACAGAGGCCCACATGAGTGACTACGAAGGACGGGAATGCGCCTGCGAAGGCTGTAGCAAGATAGAGGCCTGCGCCCAGCACCGGCAGGGCCCTTGGCTCTGCTACGACTGCTGGCACGCGGCGCGCGAGAAGGAAGAGCCGTTCAACGTGGTCTGGCAGGTGGACGGTATGATCTGCAACACCGACGGTGTTTACCTGAAGGAAGAAGCGGACGACTTCGCGCGCGAGCTGAACGAGCGGAACAAGACGACGCGCTACTACGCCCATCCCGCGCATTCGTGGGTCGGCGAGCGGATGGCGCACCCGGGCTACATGCAGCGGCGCCGGCGCGCGATCTTCGCCAAGCATCCTGAGCTCAAAACGGACCCGCACTTCGGGTTCACGCCGGGCAAGGACGGGTAGCAGCAAATGAGCGACGGCATATCCGACGCCCATGAAGAAAGCGACCTAGCCCGTGCGATCTGGGAGGCAGCGTTCCACTTTCGCGAAGCCACCTCAAAGCTCGGCCGTGCCATCAGGCGCGCCAGAAACGGCCATCGCGGCTGGGCGATCGCCAGGGTTTTCATCGTGCGCGAAACGAACGAGGCGCTTCAGAGCACAGGCTTCAAGCTAGTCGATGCCGATCCCCAAAAAGCGTTCGAGTACTACCCCGACGCCTACGGACCCGACGAATGAACGACGTGGCCATTGTCACGGTTGCCGCGGTCCTGAACATCATAATCATCACCGCTGCTGGTCTCTGGTACTTCGCGCAGACGCGCGTGGAGATGGTGATTCTCGAGAAGCGCATGAACGACAAGCTCGCCGACCTGGAGAAGAAAAACGAACAGCTCCGGTTCTTGTACAATGAGGTCGCAGCCAAGGTCCTGCACAACGACCATCAGTACTCGGCCTGGCTCCTGCCCGCCTACGTGAAGAAGACCAAGCGCACCCTTAACTAGGAGCACACGATGGGAACTAGACTGGACACGGCGAAGGGCGCCGAGCTCGACGAGCTTGGGAAAACGATCGGCCGCCAGAGGCTCTCCATTTCATTTGGCACGACGGTGAATTCCGTGGCCGCGATCGCGGGCGAGCCCCAAATCGATGACGCCTATCGTGCGCGTCTGCGTGACGTGTGGCCCCGCGATCGCACGAACAGACTGCTCTACGTTGGCGACAGGATCCGCCTGGACGACCTCACCGCCGGACCGATCCGGGAGTTCCGGCAATGGGGCAGATACTGGGTAGCCATTCTGCACAACGATCGGTACGTCTACACGCACCTCGCCCGCTGCGACACAGAAGAGCATGAGGACGCGCCGGTTACCGAGGCGTCGAAGCCCCCGGCGCCGCCGCCCCCCGACGCGCATGCAGAAAAGAAAGTCTGGGAGCGGATGCGCCACGATCGACTCACCAGATGGCAAGAAGAGCTCAACTGGCTCACGAGCAAGCTGCCCGCCGGCTGGCGCATGATCTTCGATACCCGCGGCCACTTCTCGCACCCGATCGCCGTCGTGATCGAGCCAAGCGGCAAGGAATGGACGGTCTTCGAGGACAACCCGACGGGCGACGATCTGATCCTGATTCTCCGGCGCCACATCGAGCTCACCGAAGCCGCCCGCGCTCGAAAGAAGCGCTGATGTCACTCCTGAACTGGTCGGAGCTGATTCTAGCCCCGGGCGGCGAACCCACCATCATCGACATCCCGCTGTCCCCCGGTGGCGTTGAGGTCGAGATCTACAAGAACTGGGTCAGTGTGCGCGATCGTAGTGCATGGCGCGAGGGTACGTTCGTATACCCTGTCGTCATGCAGATCGTGCGCGGCGAAGTCATGTACATGGACGCGCGCATCATCGCCGAACGCGGACCCCAGAATGGCGTGTATGCCGCCGTCTGGTACGCAGGGGAAGCCGCATTCGCCGGGTGCGGGGTCGAACGGTACCGGGATCACGATGGCGCCGAGATCGGCATATCGGACGAGGCGCGGGGCTTTCTCTTGGGCTTCGCCGAGCGCTACGATTTCCCAATCGATTCGGCTTCGGCCGCAAACCCGGCCTAAAACTCGACACTCGCTAGCCCCGCCCGGTACCCTTCCCGGGTGGCGACCGACATCATCATTTCGGCGTTCGCGACCCCGCCCCAATCCAGGGCCCGCGCCATCGCCCAGCCGACGAACCTTTTCTCCCACGCTCCGGTAGTCCTGGACGTGAACGGCATCGGCAGCGATGTGTTCATGGGTCCAAGCGACACGGAGAAAAAGCCGCGCGAGCCGTGGGGCGGATCCCCTTTCAGCCGCGAAGCGGCGATGTACCGCGCGAAGGGCGACGGCAGCGTGCTTCAGGGGATCTTGCGCACCAAGGCCCGCGGCATCGAACCCCGCCGGATCTGCGCGATCGGATTTTCCGCCGGTGGCACGTTCATCAAAAACCTGGTGGAAAGCGAGCAGGACAGAAGCGCGCTCGACATGGTGATGATGCTCGACGCGTTGAACCTGCCGAAAGCCTGGAACGGCGATCAGATCCCATCGACCCTCACCGGTTACGCGAACTTCGGCGCCAATGCGCTCCTTGCCGGCGTGCGCGCCGCGCGCGGCACCGACAACAAGGATCCTTTTCTCGGCCCCACATTCATCACGTCGCATACGAACATCAAGCAATCCTCCGCGCTCGAGGCCCAGGTTGCGAACACGACGCTTGCCAGCGAATGGGTCTTCAACGCGAGCCTTGACGTGCTCCGCGGCTGGCAGGAGTCCGGCCACGTCGAGCTCGGCGGGATCAAGACGATCAACGTCGACTGGGCCCAGATGACCCAGTCCCTCCCAGCAGGCGCCTTCCCGGTCACGATCGGCGATCGGCCGGACAGCGCCGGCAACCGCCCCTGGGCCACGACACCGGGTCCCACGAAAACCTGGAAGGAAATGCCCTTCCCGAACGTACGGGTCGCCGCCGGCAACTTCTACGATTTCGACTACGGCGGAAACGTGGCCGCCGATCACGTCTTCGAGGCCTGGCACGTCCAGGGCGCGCTGTGGCGCACGTTCCTGATTCCCCGCTGGAACGCCGAATTTAACAGCCCGTACGCCGTAGCAGGCCTGGGCGACTGGTCAACCTGCTGCCCCGGGCGCGGCGGAAACCTCCTTCCCCCTGGCTACTTCGACACCGGCATGTCGACCCTGAAGCTAGCCGCCATCGGCGCCCTGGGCTTTCTGGCCGGCAAATCGATCGTCGAGCTTCTCTGACCCAGGGGAAGAATCCCGCCACCCCCACGTAGGAAATCAAGCCATGAACGCCGCCGACTTTTTCTACAAGTACGCCGGATACAGTTATCCGACTGGCGCGACGCGCGCGAAAAAGGAAAGCGCTCGCCGCGCCGCCGCCCGCAAGCTCGCACGGGCCGAAGCGCGCGCAGTGGCGGAGGGCTACCGGTTCGAGTGGGAAGAGGATCCCGAGGGTTGGGATAACCTTGGCGATGTCGATCCCGAAGAGATCACCGAGGTGCTTTCGGTGGTGATGTTCGATGGCGACGGCGAAGTTGTGCAGGCCCTGGGCGGCGTCCAGTTCGGGAGAAATCAGGTTGACAACAGACGCACCGCCCGTGTGATCGAGGCCGAACTCGCGCTCGAACACTTCGGTTGATCGAGGGGAAGAATCCCCCACACGTAGGAAAGAACACGAACATGGCCCGCGACGAAGCCGACGAGATCCCGATTGCGAATGCGTCTGACTTGTCCTTCGAGTCGGGCCTTTACCTCCTCACCTTCGGCGCCTACGGGACGACCAAGGTATTCGTGTGGGCCGACAGCGTGGAAGTCGCATTCGAGGTGGCCGCCGAATGGCTCGACGACAACGCCCCCGGCCACCTGGTGAGCATCGACGAAGAGGAGCTCAAGGCCGCCGCCAAGGATCTTGGCATCCCGTGGAATCCGAAGTGGATCGGACCGGACGGCAATGACGATCGGGATTTCCAGAAAGTCATCGAGCACGCCGAAGCCGACCTCACCCAGATCGGCCACACCACGCTGCAGCACGGCCAGTACGTGCTGAGCTACGAGTGGTGGGTAGACGAGGTCGACGCGGGCACCGACGACTACCGGATCGTGAAGGCCCGGTCGTACACCGAATACCCGGAAGGGATCCGTAGCGACATCGAAGCCGAGCTTACCCGCATGGCCAATGACGCTGCAGTCGTTGCCCTGTCCACGGTGGACGACATGACCGTGCAAGAAATCGGGAGTCGCGAAGATGAGTTCTCGATCGTGGGCGTAGCCGAAGCCGGCGATGCACTTGCGGTCGATGGCGACATCCTGATCCCCCGCCGCTGGCAGGAGCGACTCGGCCTTCCTGGCAGCCAATCCGCCGAGCTCTTCGGCGATGTAACGAGCTCCGCCGCCGTTGGTCACTGGCTCCGCGAGAACGGCTACGAAGAAACGCGCTACGGCGGTGATGTGCCGGGCGGCATCGAAGAAGAGATCCCGATCGAGCACGTGGCCCGCGCCCTCGCCAAAGAGAAGGACATCCCCGAAGAGTTCGCAGCGGACGCAATCCGCGCCGCGCTGAAGCTAAAACCCGACGCCGAGCTCGTCTACTGGGGCTCCTCGAACGCCTACACGTCCGTTTACGTGAAGCAGCTCTGAGCTTCACCGCACCCGATTGACACGCCGGTGCTGTCAGTGATAGCACTGATGGCGTTCGTTCCGAATCCCGCCCGCGCCGGGGAAAGGTCGACCTGCATGACGAAGTTATCCTACACGGGGATGCCGAGCTCGGCGGAGCTCGATGAACTTGGCAAGATCATCGGGATCGAAAGGGATACATCCGAACCGGACACAGCCTACTACTGGCGCCTACTCAACATCTGGCCTTGCGCCCGCATCGGCACAGGCGGCTCAACCTGCATCTACCCGGGAGACTGGATCCAAAACCTGGACGGGACGCTGACGCTCGAGGTCGAGCGATTCACCCAGGGTAACTCAGGCGCACCCGGCTTTTGGGCGCACGGGACGGTCGTGGCGGGCAATTGCGTGGGCGAAAAGAGCTACGCTCACAGCTTGCAAGAGTTCTGGAAGAAGCTTGCGCGCCCGGAAGTGAAGCCGGGGAAGGACGGCCCGCGCGATCGAACGGGGTCGCCGCTACGTGTCGGCGACAGGATCGAGAATGAGTACGGCGAAGTGGTGGACATAACCAGCATTCGCGAGTCCCTGGCCGAAGGCTTCTGCGCGAAGGGTACGAACGCCCAGGGCGGCTGCGTAGGTGCCTTTGATCTCGGGACGCGCTGGCGCAGGGTCGAGCCCGCGGAATCGATGCCGGCGGATCCGCCGAAGGAGATCGAAACGATGAAGGACGTCGTCAGCGTGATGAGCCCGGGAACTTACCCATGGAAATTGAAGGCCGTTCACGATGCTGCCAACAGAAACCTGGGCGAATGGAGCGGAACAGTCTCGGGGGATCCGTACTATGGCATGTTCGTCGTGAACACGAAGCGCGGCGCCGAGTCGTGCGAGTTCAGGATCCCCGCCGAACTCGTGCGCGAGGGAAACGAAGAAGAGATCGATGCATGCTTCCGGACACCCTGGAACATCATAAAGGTCATCCGTGCGCAAGATGAACTCAGAGCTGCCGAGAACAACACGGCGATGATGCCCGCCGATGTCGTTCCCGAATGGGTTTCGGTGGGCGATGACGCCGAAGATTATCGGCAGTACCAGAACAAGGTGAATCGGGCTGTCGGAGCGCTGCCACCAGGTTGGTCCATCGTGTTCGATAGGCACTTGATGTGCGAGAGTTACGCCCTGTACCAACCGGACGGGGTCCTGTTCGCGCGTGAGCGTGGACTCTGGGGACTCGATGGCCTCCGCGCTGCCATCACCGAAGCCCACGTGAAGCACTCACTCCACCCCGAACGTCTTCGCCGCCCCCGCCGCATCATGAAGTGGAAGCCACCCGAGGTGCAGAGCTTCGACGAATGGGTGAAGACGTTCACGAAACCGAAAGGATCTTGATGTTCCCGACAATCCGATTGAAGGGCACGTGCGGAACGTGCCGGTTCTGGAAACGGGCTGAACTCGCGGCCTACAAGGAGCTACCCAATCACCGGGTGTGCGAGAAGTTTCCGCCGGTGATCGAGGACCGCCGCCCGTTCGCGCCCGAAGCCCCGCTGCTCGACCGGAGCACGCGATCCATCGAGCTCTCGAAGCGCCTGGCAAGCTGCCGCCCAGCCCTCGCCATCGTCACCGAGACGGGCCTCGTGAGCCAACAGAATTTCTCCTGCGCCTGCTGGGAGTGAGCCATGACTCTTGGTGAATGCCCCAAATGCGGCGGATCGAAAATCCTCGGGCCCCGCTACACGCGCGTGCACGGCCGCGAGAAGCTCCGGTACACCTGCTACCAATGCAGCTACTCCTGGACGACGGCGCGCCGCGATGCCGAAGAGCGGAAGCGGCCCGATCGCGATCCAAAGACGCGTGCGATTCTGACCAAATGCTGCGGATGGAAGATCGTGCACGCCGACAACGGCGACTACGAGTTCCGCTGATGAAACGCGGATTCGGTGTGCGTATCGTGCACGCGGCCCAGACGACGTACAGCCCGTACTGGGGTTGGGTAACGACCTACTGGCGGGAAGAGCCGCTGCCTTCGACGGTCTGTGCCCGCTGGCTTCTTGTGGACCAGTACCTGAATCGCGCAGTGTGACGATGCAGGCCTACGTTGCGACCTTTGAGGATTGCCACGACGGCCCGCTTCAAGAAGTGGTGTGGGGCGCAAACGAAGCCGACGCGAGCGAAGAGGCATGCGGGTTCTTCGGCGGCGATCCGGATGAGATCGAGATCCGCCGCGCGCCGGAGTTCGATGCGTGCTGGGGCAAAACCTACAGCACGCTGCTTGAAGCCATGCTTGCCAATGGCTGGAGCTTCACGGGCTGCGCGTACTACCACTGCCAGCGCCCGATCGGTGACGACGAAGACTACGCCGACGACGATGGGGAGAACGGGTATTGCCCCGATCGCGAGCCTGTGGTCCGCGGCACGCATGTCTTCTGTTCGGAGTGGTGCGCCGGTGCCGATGCCGTATGGCACGTGGAACGCAGGATCCAGAGCTGGGAGTTTGCCGAGCAGGTGATCGCTGCCCTCGGGCCCGACATTGAAGTGACGAGCGCGGACGGCTACACGACGGCAGGGCCGGCCGTGCACTTCCGATTCCCCGGGGCAAAGTACGAAGCCGGCTGGGATCCATTCGAGAAATCCGCCTACGTCCCGAACGGCGATCACGAGGCATGGTTTGCCTGGCGCCGCCAGGTGAAGGAAAGAAATGGCACTCCCGGATAAGAGGTTCGAGCCGCACCGCTGGCTCCTCATCCATCGCGACGTTCTGATGCTCCGGATGACAGGCGGCCCATCGGGTCCGGCAGGGATCGAGAGATGTGCAAGCGAGCTCAGGATCGCCGACTACCTGCTCACATTGACCGACGCCGAGCTTGAACAGAACCCGATCTGGCAAATGTGGATCCGGGTGGACAGGGGACTTTACGAATGCCTGGGGGCGCGCGCCGAGGACAGCATGTTCTTTCACATCGTGACGCCCGGGAAGGACTCATGAGCCCGTACAGAAAGTCTGCGCCGCCTACGGAAGTGCCAAACTCGATCCAGTCGGCAACGCTCCCGCACTGGGCCAAAGCGATCCGCTGCATCAAGTGCGGACGCCGGCAGTATTCCCCGGATGCTTACTGCCAAGGCATTGAAGGCAAGGATGTTTTTGATCCATGTGTCGTTGTCGGCGAGCACCTGCATATCCGTTGCATGGGCTGCGGATACCGCTGGCTCACGCAATGTGCGGATGCGCCCGGCGCACCAACGAAAGAACAGAAATGACCTACAATCACCCAATTGTGCAGGGAATCAATTGGCAGCTGTTCTACAGGTACGAGCTGGATAGCCCACCTGTCTTGGGACTACGAGTTAACGATCCCAGTGGGCAGTACGCCGAGATCACGCTTCCCGCAGAAACCGCACGCGCCCTGGCAGCCGTCTTGAAGGAGTTTGCTGACTCACCGCCGCCACGCCCAAAGCCCTAGCGGAGCTTCGTCAGCGCCGCGACGAAGCCGGGATTGGTGAGCGAGTCCTGCCGGCGCGACTGGATCCAGCGTACGCATTTCTCGCCCGACCAGTTATAGAGTCGATGGAGCACCACGGCCATGACGATGCCCGATCGGTTTCTGCCCTGCGCGCAGGTGACCAAGATCCGCCGCCCGCCACGCAAGCGTCGATCGATCGCAGCGGCCACGGTCAGGATCGCGTTCCATTCGTAGCGTGTCGGCCCTTCCGGATTGTCCGCTAGCCGGCAGCGTAAGACTTCGACCGCGCTCCCGTACGCGCGCGCATCGGGCTGGAGTTCGGCAGCGGTTAAGACCAGTGTTTGAAACCCGGCCCGTTCGATCCGTTTGGCAGGATCGGGAAACGAGCCCTGGTAGAGCTTCGGTGCAATTTGCGACACATCGAGAATGGGGCGGTTCTTTAACGGGCCAAGGTCGACTTGAATCATGAGATGACTCCATCCTACCCGATTTCTTGACCCGTCCTTCCCTCCATCCGTAGCATCGAGTGCATGCTGAGTATCATCATCGCGATCGTCGTGGTCGGCGTTGTTCTCTATTGCATCAACACCTTCGTTCCGATGGAGCAGAAGGTGAAGACCATCCTGAACGTGGTCGTAATCCTGGCCCTGGTGATCTGGCTCCTGCAGGTCTTCGGCGTCCTTGGGATGCTGGACCGCGTTCCGGTAGGCACACACCGGTAAAAACCCGCGGCCTGCGGCGCCGGTTCTGGCCCGATTTCTTGCCCCCCGCCCAATCCCTCCCGTAGCATCGGACCATGATCCCCCTCGGCGTACTTTTCCTCGGTGCCCTTGGTGCCGCTTCCGCCGCGCGCGCGGCCTACCGCCCCTTCCGTGCGATCGTGCGGGACGGCTTCGTATCGGCCTGCGCCGGATCGCCCGGCACGGGCGCCTGCACGTCCGCCATGCGCATCGCCAGCTACCGCGGCAAGGCGGAGATCTTTTCCCCGGTGGCCGGCAAGATCATCCAGCCCGGCGGCACGAACCCCGGCGGCACGCTTCGGATCGCATCGAGTAGCGAGCCCATCATCATCACGTACATGGGAGACGCCGCAAAGGGCGGTCTCGAAATCCAGGTGCAGGGTCCGGGGCAGAAGGTGCATGCCGGCCAGGTCGTGGCCCTCGGCGATGGCCTCGCGATGACCGTCGAGCAGGTCGTGCGCGACGCAAGCGGCCGGCTATCGACCGTGTTCATCGAGCCGGCGAGCTGGCTTGCTGCGCGCGGGATCCGGGTGAGTGCCAAGCGCCGCAGTGGCCAGGCGGCCCAGTGGTGCGACACCGGCCGAAAGCTCACCGTTCCCCAGTCGGTCGGCCGCTGCGGCATGCGCCTGCCCGCGCCGAGCGGCATGATGATCCTGCCCGTCTCCGTTTCGATGGAGTAACGGTGGCGGCCCATCCCCCGCCCGTTCTCCAGGCCCCGCCAGCCAAGCTCGACTTTGCCGATGTGCTAATTGCTGGCGGCGCCGCGATTGGGCTCTTCACCATCGGCCGTGCCGCTGTCGATCACGTCCTTGCCTCCCGCGGCCCGGTAAAACCCACGAATTTGGCCCATGCAAAGCCGGGGGTTCCCAAGCGTGCCGCAGATGATGTAGTGGCATTTCTTGCCGCCATTGCCGGGCTCACGATCACCGCAGTGGGCACGGTGGAGGCCGTCAAGGAGTGGCTCGGCACGAAGTAATGGCGGCACCGGAAGACGAAGACAGTCCCCGCCTCGAACAGCTCGAGCGGCTCATCGAAGCCGCCCTCACCGGCATTTCGCCCGAAGTCCACGAACGGCTGGTGCGAAAATTGATAGCCCGTTTGAAAGCTGCGTACGGCCCACGCCGGACCGCCAGCGGGCGCTTGGATTTACGGAAGATTGATCCCGAATAAGGAACTCGTCCATGAAATCGCCCATCATCCTCGCAGCCCTCATCCTCGCCGCCTGCACCGGCTCCCTCGAACAGAATCGGCTTGCCGCGGCGCCGCCGCGCACAGTGGGCTCGCCCGCGGTGGCCCCGGAACAGGTCGCGCGCTGCAACACACTGGACGATCGGCGCCAATTCTGGGGCGCGCTTGGCAAGGGTGCCGCTGTTCTCGGCGGCGCATCGGGCCTCTCCACACTCCCCCTCGAAGATCCCAAATACGAAACCACGCGGGTGGGCCTTGCGATTGGCGGGGTCGCCGCAGCGGCCATCGCCGCCGGCGCCATCGTGATCTCCGAAGGCGCATCCGAAAGCTGGGCCCGGGAATGCAGCACGCAGTAACCCTGGTCGCGCTTCTTGCCCTGTCCTGCCGCTGCATGCCGCCGCCGGACAAGCCAGACGCCGCACCGATCCCGACCTCGGCGCCCGCACCGTATGGCGATGCAAGTGCCGCCACCACGGACGCTGGGCTCGATGACTGTGGCCGCGCCGAAGCGCGCATCGGCCCACGCGCCCTGCACCCCGCGCCCGATGGCCTGGAATGCCGGAAGCCGGATGGCACGCCGTGGTGGACGACGCCCGGCGGTACCCCGTTCGCTGTAGCCTGCCGCGCTGCCGCCGCCGATGGCCGCAACTGGGAACCCCGGTGCATCGCCACGATCCACGACTGCGCGGATCTCGATCGGGCCTACAGCGGGGAGCTTTGCAAATGAAGCATCTCTGCGGCACATTGCCCGATCGCCCAGTCACACGCTTCAGCGATGCCGTGGCTGCAAACTACGGGAGCGCCAAGGCGCTGCCCGCGCCCGGCACGGGCCGGGTCCTTGCCGTGCCATCGCCCCGCCGGATCCAGTTTGCCCCGGCTTGCTTGGGCTACTCGGGTGCAGAAATCATCGACGCGGCGCACGGCAACGTCATCACGGCTTCGGCCATCGGGATCTGGCGGGAGGCCCGGCGCCGGCAGGGCCTGATCGAAAACATCGACGAAGGCACGCGCACCGAATACATGATCGATGGGCTGATCCACCGCGGCTGGGATCACTATAAGGAGGGCGAAGACACCGATCCGGTAGAAGCCGGCCGCGGCGCCGCACCCGCCGGCGACGATCTCGCCTCCGAGCTCGACGCCTACGATCACCGCGGTACAACCATCACCCACTATCGGATCTTCGAGCTCGACGCGCTTTCAGATGCCACCGATCGCGGTCTCGGTGTAAGCGGCGCCTTCGGTCTCAAGGAGCCATTCTTCAATCTGAAGCCGAACGAGGTCGCAACAGCGGCGCACATGGGTGGCGAACAGAACGGCCACGCCGTCCGCATCGTGCGCGTGTGGAAGATGCCGGGTGGTCGCTATCGCGCGCTTGGGCAAAACCACTGGCCCGATCCCTGGGGCGGCGCGCACGATCCCGAAGGCCAGTACTGGCCCTGGTGCTTTTTGATCGACGAGGACGCCCTTGTCGGCGCGTGGGATCTCTACGCCCTAGAAGTAGCCCACTGACGAAAGGAAAAAACCGAGCATGACACCCGCAGAGCTGCATCGCTGGGCACGGCCATTCGTGGTCGAAGGATTTAGGACGCGCATCGGCCGGGATCCCACCACTTCCGAAGCGCAGGCCGAGCAGGGGGTGAGCTGGATCGAAACGCGCGACGGGACAGCGTGGAAGACGGCGGGCCAGGGCTCGAACAACATGGGCGCGATCCAATCAAGCCGCCCGCCCTGCGATCTTGGCACCTCCTTCCAGTACGTCGACACGCACCCGAACCCCGACGGGTCATCGACCCCGTACACGATCTGCTTTGCGAAATACCCAACGCCCCAGGCAGGCTTCGATGCGCTGGCGCGCGAAGTGTACGTGAAGCGCCCGTCCGTTCTTGCCGCCGCGAGCTCGGGCAATCTTTACAATGTGTCCGCAGCCCTTCACGCCACGCGTTATTACGAAGGGTTCGGAAAAACGATCGCCGATAGGATCGAGAATCACTACCAGGCGATGCGAAGCGCGGTTTTAGCGATCGCCGGCGCACTCGGTGAGCCGGTGATGGACACGGGGCAACCCCCGGCGCTCGAGCCCTGGCAGCTCGATACGTTTCTGCCCGATAATCCACTCATCCTCCGCGGCTCGTTCGGACCCTACGTGAAGATCTGGCAGCACGTGGCTAACCCCTGGCTCGAAGCCAATGGCCACGATGCCCTGGTGGTCGATGGTCACTTCGGCTCCCTCACCGAATCGGCGACCAAATTCTTCCAGCGCGCGCACGTGTCCGGAACGGGCGCACCGCTCAAAGTCGACGGCAAGGTCGGCCGGGAGACGTGGGCAGCGGCGGGCGGCTGATGGCATCGAAGAAAGCACCGAAGTACGGCGCCCGCGACGTCTTCGCCGCACTCGAGAAGAAATTCGCTGCTCCCGCCTGGGCGCTTCTTGCCGAAGTCGGGGACAAGACCGGATTCGGGTGCACCCGCCACGCCGATGCCGTGGCCGTATCGCTGTGGCCCTCGCGTGGGCTAGGGATCCACGGCATCGAGATCAAGGTGAGCAGGCAGGACTGGCAGCGCGAGCTCATGAATCCCGACAAGGCCGACGCGATCCAGAAATTCTGTGACTTCTGGTGGGTAGCCGTGGGCGACGAGAGCATCATCGAGCCCGGCGAGCTCCCGCCGACCTGGGGGCTCATGGTGCTCGGTGGCCAGACCCTGAAGACGAAGCGCGAAGCCCCCGCGCTGAAACCAAAGCCACTCGACAAGGGATTCGTCGCAGCACTTCTACGCCGCGCTGCAGAAGGCCTCGATGCCCGGGTGACGACAGCCCGAAGCGACGGCCTTGCCGAGGGCCGCGGGCTTGGCCCACCCGAGCTCGAACGGAAGATCAAAGACCTCGAGAATGAAAACAAGAATCTCGAGACCGCGATCAAGGAGTTCGAGGAAAAAAGCGGCATCAAGATCGGCAAGTGGAACGCAGGCCGCATCGGCGCTGCCGTGGAAAAGATCATGATGCTCAGCCGCTACAATCACGAGCATTTTGATCCCATCGTAGAAGTGGAGCAGGCCGAACGGGTGCTGCGCGAGCGGGCGGACAACCTCGCCCGTGCCGCCGAGGAGCTCCGCGCTGCCCGCAAAGCCGCCGATGGCGCCGCCCGGATCGTCCAGGTTGCCCAAGAGCTCGGCCGCAAAGCGGGCTAACGGGTGCCCGCGTGCGTGTGCGAAGAGTGCCTGACCCGCGACCTCGAGTTCATCGTGGTCTTTCGGGGTGAGACCTGCAGGCGCTGTGGCCGCACCCCACGCCCCGGCGCACTCTTCCCGGGAGAAATCACCCAGCTAGTGCGTATGAAGCGAAAACGGGACAAGAAGAACGAACGGAAGGCGAAGTGAACGTGGATGCAGGGCTCCAGCCAGTGTTCGCGGCGATCGCTAGCGAAGTCGACTACGTAGAACCGGAGTCGACCGGCGCGGCCGCCGGCAAGATCGCCGAAGATCTGGGCATGACGACGGCAGCGGTGAACCGCGCCGCGCGCACGCTCGCCCTCCGCGGCCTTGTCGTCGACACCGGCTCCGCTATGAAAAAGCGTGGCCGCCAATGGCACTGGATCGACGCACCCAAGACCGAAGGCGGCATGCGGAGTAAGCCGGGCGCATCCACGGTGTGGGGCTTGCCCAAAGCGGTCGCAGCCGATGTGGAAGAGCGCGGCGCGGACGCGGTGTTCGCGGATTCGGAGAAACCAGCCATGAAATCGAACCCCGGCTTCTACGTGTGGGCCCTCGCCGTGGGCTCTTCCGAACCCCTGACCTCCGAAGGCCCCTGGGGCCCGTACGATTCACTCACCCGCGCCGCGCAGTTTGCGCGCATCGGCGCCACCGAAGGGATCCACGATCGGGTCGTCTCCCGCGGCAAGGACCCGAAGTCCGCGTCGTTCACCATCGTCCGCCGCTATCAGGCGAAGACGGGGAAGAGCCTGCTGTGAGCACAGAAAACTACAAATACAAAACCTGCGAGTACTGCGGCGCGTTGGAGAATGTGTCCTACTCCAGCGGAGTATCGTTTACCCAGCACGTGTCGTGCTGCACGGTCATTCAGAAGCTCACTGCCCGCGTGGCCGAGCTCGAAGCGTTTAAGGCGAAAGAAGATGCCCGCCGCGCACTCATCGAAGAGACGGAAACGGAAGCTCCGCCTGGTTTCGACGGAGGATGAAACGATGAAACGCTACTCACCACCGGATCAACGCTACTCACGGGATCTGCTCGATCATGCCGCCGGCCCCGAACTCACCGCGCTCGGCGCGCAGCAATCACGGCGCGACGAAGGGGAGACGGACGAGGCATACAAGGCGCGGCTCGCCGTCCATTGGCCAGTCGATTGCAAGGGCGCGCGCCTTTACGTAGGCGATCTGATCGAGAACAAGGTGGGAAACGCCCAGTGCCAGTTCACGGTGGAGAAGCTCGACCTCGGTCTCTCCGTCGTTGGTTCGCTGAGCGAAGAAGACTGGGAAAAGTGGGGCAAGGAAATTGTTGGGTACGCGGACAGTTCCACATATCGGAGCCCAACCTGCGCTGCAGGGCTCCCAACGCGCCGCGCGATCGGCCTCTACGCCTACTCATCCGAGCTCATCACGCGCTACGGCGTGATGGAGATCGGCGACAAGGCGCGCCGCCAGCTTGGCCGGAAGGCCAGAGTCACCGAAATCGACCGCTTGGAGTGGGTCTATCGCATCGGGTGGCGCGGGAAGACCTTTTGTGTGGGCTTTGATGACGAGGCGAACGGGTACGCGCAAGTGACAAGCTGTTTTCATTGCCCCGGGTGCGACGCGCTGATGGATGGCGAGAAGCTCCGCAGCGTGGGCTGTGAAGGCATCTGGAACTGCCCGGCCTGTCACCAGAAGCGCATCAAGGCCATGATGGATAAAAGCTTCATGGACCGTGTTCCCGAGCCCCACGGCTTGAGCATCGGGCACCCCGAGCCGCCGGCCGTGATCGCGCCCCGCCCGACCCGCCACGAGGCGCACGCCGCATTCGTCGCGCGAATGAAAGAGGGAGTAGAACCCGAGCTCCCGCCCGGGCACACGTGCGTGTGCGATATCGAAGCGTGCTGCGAGAACGGAAGCTTCTGCCGGATTTACGATGAGCGCGGCAAGGAAGCCAAATGGGCGGTGTTGACCGAGCGAACGACCGAGGCGCGCGCGTATGACGTCCTCAAGAGTCTGTCCCACAAGTACCTCGAGCGCCTGAAGGCCGGGGAGGGCCCGAAGCGCCGTTGACGCTCTCGGCTCCCCGGTGCTAGTGGGGGAGAATGGCCGATAGCGATAGTCCGGCTGATGTAGCGGCAGAAAAGCCTGCCAAAGAGATCGAGTCGCCGCTCGATGCCTGGGTCCGGGGAGGAACGACCTCGTTCGCGTACGACATGGACGTTGCCCGGCGCCACGCCGAAGCCGAGGAGCGCCGGAACGTGCAGGACGCGCAATTCGCCGCGACCCGCGGCGGCGCCCTTCCCGGTGCCCTGTCGCCTGACGGAAAGCCCATCGCATCCGATGCCACGACGCACGCCAGGATGATGAGCATGAAGCTCGGCGGCCGCTCGACGCACGCGAGCATCGTGCTCGGCATCAAGCGTCCCCGCTCGACGGAGATCAAAGAGTGGATGACCTGCGAGCTGTCGGAAGAGACGCACGAAGACGGGACGAAGGAATACACACTCACGATGTGCTGCCCGCGCTGCGTCTTCACGCTCGGCCGGCACATGGCCGACTCGCAGATGCACATCAAGCAATCGAACCGGCATTTCGAGGTCGACCCGAAGAACATGGGCGAGATCTGGATCAACCCAGACGACCCGAACGAAGTGGTCACGCTGGCCGGTACGATCGAGCTCGACGAATGGGCGACGTGCCCCCAGCTCGGCTGCGGCTACCGGTTCAAGATCGATCACTCAGTGGTGCGTGGCGATGAGTAAGATGAAGGCGTCCAGCCATAGCGTGGATCTCATTTCCGTGTACCTGCTCATCGCCGCCGAAACGTGGAGCAACGGACATTGGTTCACGATGGGAGGCGCGCTCTTTTGCGTAGGCCTCCATATGTGGAGGGTTGTGAAGGCAAGTCTGGACGAAGCCCTTGAAGCCGATGAGTAAGTACATTGTTCGCTGGCGGGAGTTTGGGGCAGCGGCTGCAACGCTCAGCTTTCTTGTCGGCTGTGAAGCGATCTCGTCGGGCCACCTGCCGCTGGCTTTAATTGCCGGCGCAAATGGTTTCTTTAATCTGTGGGTAGCGTGGACTGGCCACCGCGGCGAAGAACTCGAGAAGCGCGCGAAGGAGTAAGGCATGGAGACGATTTCTGACCCAGGGCTGCCGTGGCTGCACGAGCTCAACTTCGATCGACTCGTACGGCTCGAGAAGTGGGTAGAAGAAGATCAGATGAGCGAGCTCGGAATCGCAGTCGAGATCCACACACAATGGCGCGAAGCGATGCGCGTGGACGGATGGAAGCGCGGTGCGGCCGGCAACGATCACGAGCACCCGTGCATCGTGGACTGGAACGACCTGCCATCCTGTGAAAAAGAGCAAGCCATAGGCTACGTGCTCGGCTTCAAACATGGACGGCTAATGCGCCCAGATGAAGAACCCGAGATCAGACCGGCCGATCCCGACGAACAGGAAGGCATCTTCCCGCCGATCGATCCCGACGGCGGACTGAAGCCGGCCTTCTTCTACAAGTCGGATCCACCGACGCTCCAAGAGCGCGTGAAGGCGCACGTCCGCAACGGGGTCATGATGGCCGTCGCGCACACGGCCTACAAGATCTCCGAAGAGCTCCGCGGCGAGCTCACGATCGACGTACGCAAGGTGACGAAACCCCTGGGCCTGCACAAGATCCGCGAAGGCATCGCCGACTGGCTCGAGGCCTTCGGCAAGGAGTGCGACAAGAAGGCAGCCCTCTACGCGTGCCAGAGCACGATCGAAGATGCGGGCGATCTCGCCGAAGACATCGCCGGCACGAACGGAACGCTCGGCCACCAGGGAGGCATTTTCGCATGAACCGCCAAGAACGCCGGGCAAGCCGAAAACGAATGCGCGTGATCCGCGGCGGCCGTGCCGAAGATCCGCCGGCGCCTGATCTACAAACCCCCGCCGGCGCACTCGGCAAAGCCCTCGATGCTTTTCTGAAGCAACGGATGCTCACGGACAAGCGACTGACCCCCGAGATCACGACAGCCGTGGTCATGAACCTGGCCGCAGCGGTGGCCGTGGCAACCGGAGTCCCGCGCGAGGATTACGTGCGGGCAAGCGAAGTGCTGTACGACGCCGAAGTCGCGGTGAAGCGCGTATGACCGATCTTCCCGCTACGGGCGGCAGCGCCGAAGTCCCGAAAGACGGATCGGTCCGCGGTTCCTACTTCGCCGCCGGCGCGCCCGCCGCGCACGCCTACGGTGTCCTTTACAATGGCGAGTGGGCAACGCTCCACGACGGGACGGCGCGGGCCATCCGCCGCCACGCCCGCGCCCTGAACGACGCCGGGATCCCGGTACGCGTGGCGAGCACGAGCGGGGTGGTGATGAGTGAAAAGGGCTACCCCGAGCCCCTTCACATCGGCATCCATCCTCTGGTCGCGGCCGAGGTCGGAGACTTGCGCGACATGTCGATCGGCGCGCACGTGCCCATCATCCGGCACCTGGTCGTGCAGGACGCAGAAAAGCTGTCCCGCGCCATCTTTCCCCGGAGCCTGATCCACGCCGAGCCGGCAAAGCTATTGGCCATGCGGAGCCAGATCGGCGCATCCACTGTAGTTTACAGCGTGTGGGAACGCGATCGCGTGGGCGAAGACATCGTGCGCGTCTTGAATCGCGTGGCCGAATGCTGGGTGCCCTGCGAACAGAACAAGCAAATGCTGGAGGCCTCGGGCGTCGAACGCGTGGCCGTGATCCCGCATCCCTATCTGCCGGATGCGCCGGTCCTTCAGTGCGTCCGGCGAAAGCCGATCGCGGAAAAGCGCTTCTACGCGATCGGCCGCTGGGAACCCCGCAAAGGCTTCGACCGGCTGATTCGCGCCTTCATCAGCGTCTACGGCAAGGACGAATCCGCAACTCTCACTATCAAGTACACGCCCAGCAAATGGAGCGCAGCGGTGAGCCCCGAGGCGTTTCTCGAAGCCGAGCTTAAGGCGCACCCGCGTGCCGCCGCGGTCCGCCCCCGCATCAAGCTGATTGGGGATGTGCTGCCGGAACCCGCGATCCTGAAGCTCCACTTCGACAACAACATCTACGTGGCCCCCTCCCACGGCGAGGCGTTCTGTTTCCCTGCCTTCGACGCCAAGCTCGCTGGCAATCAGCTCGTCCACGTCCCTTACGGCGGCACCGCCGATTTCTCCGATCCCGATCGCGACATTTCGCTCCCGTTTTTCATGGCGCCGGCGCACCCGAGCTACGGCTGGCCCGCCGGATCGCAATGGGCGGACTACACCCAGGAAGATCTTGCCGCCGCGCTCGTCCAGGCCGCGCCGCCCCCGGACTTCACCCGCCCCGCAGCCATCGAATCCCGCTACTCCATGGCCGAGGTAGGCCAGGCAATGGCCGCCCGGATCCTGGGGATCGCAGAATCGGTAGACAAAAAGGCGGCCGAGTACTACAGGGGCCGCGTTCGCGCCTAAAGTTTCGCTCGATTTCTTCGTGTTTTCTCGATCTGCCAGTAGCCTGATCGCGTGGCTGAGGCAGACGACGTACCGAGCGGCATTTTCGAGGACCAGGGTGATCCCTGGGAGTTCCCTGAAGTGCCCCTTGCCGTCGATGAGGACGGAAACGGCGGTCCGCCGCCACCATCCGCGCCGCTCCCCGCGCTGCCGCCAGGCCCCAATCAAGAGCCGAAGGTTTACGCCGCCGAAGGGCCGCCCCCGCCGCCGCTCCCGCCCGTGCACACGCCCGTAGTTTTCGGCGAAGGATCGAACCTGCCGGGTGGTGGCGGCAACGCGCGCCGGAGCGCCGGCATCACCCTGCTGACCGTTGCCGCCGGCGCCGGCATCGGCGCGCTTTTCGGTGGCGCCTGGGGCGCGGGTGCGGGCGCTTTCACGTTCGCCGCGTTCCGCAATGGCTGGCGCGCGAAATCAACCTGGGGCTCGACCGATGAAGCGGTACACGCCGAAGCGGTCAAGAGCATGACCGTTTCTGTCGTCGGCCTGGGCATCGGCGGTTACTGCGCGTACCGCGCGCACAAATTACGGAACGAGGACTGAAGGATGAACTCGAGCGTTAACGTTCTTGCCGATGCGCAGTTTACGGTTGCCCGAACGCTGAAGCCGTTCAAGGGATTCGAGCGGGCCTACCAAGGGCAGGCGCCGAATATTCCGATCGCGATCCCGGGCGGAACGGCGCCCGAAGCTGGAACGCCCGGGTATGCGCCGAATCTGGCCGCCGGCTTCCCCGTCCCGCTCGGCGCCCGCTGCACCCTTTGGGTACCGCTCGCCATCTCGACCCAGAACGAAAGCACGGATGTCACGCTGTACGACTACTGCGTCGTGCATCGCCTGCGCGGCATCGTGGCCTGGACCGAAAATCGGCAGCCCTACCACATGGCAAAGCAATTTCCCGGTGTGGCCGATACGACTGCAATCACCGGCGGCGCGCGCTTCGTGATCCCCGCCGCGGCCCAGCTCGAAGCGTTCGAGCAGACGGAGCCGGGTGGTGCGACCGATCCCGGTGTCCTGAATCTCCGCCAGCAGATCTTCACGCCCCGTTCGGGGCTCGCATGGCCCACGCCGCTTCTCCCTACCCTGAATCTCGCCGCCCTGCAGCAAGGCACCTACGACCCGAACGTGTCGCTTGCGATCGCGAACGAGCCCATCTTCAATCCGTTCTGGTTCGATGCGGAAGGGGACGAAATCATCATTCTCGTCCGCCGCACCGATCAGGGCGCGGGCGTCTGGGATTTCACGAGCACAGATCTCGCCTTCTCGAACATCTACGGCACGGGCAACGGCGATCACGCCGAGATCCCAGATCTTGGGATCTTCATCATGACGGGAGCCAATCCGTGACCACGCGCGTTCGACTTGGCGCTGCGGCGCGCGGCACGCCCCGCGTGCCTCCCGCGGGCGGCGGCACCGGCGGCACCGGCGGTGTTGCGGTCGCGGCCGGTACGCAAACGGCATCGACCGGCACTGTTCTTTTCGCGAACTCGAACGGCCTCACCTTCGGTATGTCCGCGAGCTCGCGGGTCACCGGCAACTACGCCGCGCCCCGCGCCCTGTCTGCCGCAGGCAACAGCATTACCGATGGCACGTTCAGCTTCGGGAACGCGAACAACATCACCTTCGGCATGGCCGGCTCGACCCTCACGGCTTCCGCCAATGCCGGTACCGGAAACCTCGGCGCGATCTCCGCCTCCGGCAACAGCGTCTCGAACGGCACGGTCGTCTTCTCGAACGCGAACAACATTTCCTTCGGCATGGCCGGATCGACCGTCACGGGTTCGGTCAGCGCGGGCACGGGAAACTTCGGCGCCATCTCCGCCTCTGGGAACAGCGTTTCGGCCGGTACCGTAGTGTTCTCGAACGCGAACAGCGTCTCCTTCGGCATGGCCGGGTCAACCGTCACGGCCTCGATCAGTGCAGGCACCGGGAACTTCGGCGCCATCTCCGCCTCTGGGAACAGCGTTTCGGCCGGTACCGTAGTGTTCTCGAACTCGAACAACGTTTCGTTCGGCATGGCCGGATCGACGGTTACGGCGAGCTTTTCGCAGACAGTGCCGCTTTCCGAGCTTTTCGACAATATGGAATTAGGCGGCACCGGCACGCTGGGTGGGCTTGTAACATGGAATGCGAACATATTCAGTTCGCTCAAGATCGCGCCGATGCACGCGGCAGCATTCCCGTACAATATAACTGCGAATACGCTGATGTTCGATCTGTCGCTCAGCGCGAACACATCGAACGACTCGAGTGCATTCACGTACTCAATATCAGTGGGCATCTATACGTCAACGGGCGGAACGCTGTCCCTGCTGAACTCAGGACTCGCCACGTTCGGGTTCACGGCGAACGCCAACAACACGCAGTCGTATAGCGGGCAGCGGTTTTTGACGATGGTCGCGTCGCAGTGGTCATCGAGCCCAGTGTTCGCGCGCGGAAGCAAATACTACATTGGCACAGTACTCTCGTCGGCCGGCATATCGATGACGTCGATGAACCAGTACGGCATCTTCCTGTTCTCTACGGGTAGCAGCAACACTGCAGGGGCCAGGCTTGGTACTATTGGCCTTGTATCCGCGAGCAACGCCAGCATGGGATTCAACCCATTTTATGGGCTCTACACTGCTAATACGGGAGCGATGCCAGCGGCCATACCGTTTTCGGATTTGAACAAGAGCGGGCTAGGCCAGCGCGCGTTTGTGCCGCATATAATTATGGTGAACAACACGGGCGTATCGTCATTCTGAGAAGGAGCGAGCGATGCAGTACAAGGAAGCGTACATCAACGGTCCCGGCACGAGGGAGCTCGCCGAGTCCGATAGTCTCCAGGTGATCGGTGGCGTCGAGTTGGCCGATGTCGACGACGGTGCAGTCGGCTTTTTCACCATTGTCGTGCAGGGACTCGGTCCAGGCCGGTCGCGACTGATGCTCCGCTTCAACGCGGAGACGGAGCCGCCAGAGCTTAACAGACACAACCCCATTCACGACATCCCGCCCGGTGCGTACGTGTCGATTCCAATGATGGGCGCGCGTGAACCCGACGAAGGCAACGTCCATTTTACGATCTACGCCACGGTGAGTGGCAGCCCGGTCCTTTTTCACTTCGGCGGCGGATCGGAAGATCCGGATCAATCGTACGGAGCAACACCGAAGTCCAAGGCGGTCATCTTCATCGGCATCGCGAGCGTGTGAGCCAAAGCCATGACCCAGATGACACCGGTAGAGCAGATCAAAGAGGGACTCGGCTTCGAGCGGGTCGTGCACCTCCAGGGTTCTACCTACCGCGAAAACGGCACGATCGTGGTCATCCCGACCCGCGGCATGGTGCACACCAAGGTCATCAACGCCTGGGACAACCTGATCGCGCCGATGAACCAGAAGCGCGCCAAGATCTACGCGTCCGGTGACGAGGTCGGCATCGCCTACAACAAGCTCATCAAAGCGATCCTCGACGATCCGAATCTCTCGCAGTGGAAGTACATCCTCACGCTCGAAGACGACAATCTCCCGCCGCCCGACGCGCACATTCGCCTACTCGAATCGATCCAGGGCATAGGCGATCATGGCCCCTTCGATGCCGTGAGCGGGATCTACTTCACGAAGGGCCCGGTCAACATGCCGCAGGCCTACGGCTGCCCCGAAGAGTTCAAGAACACGGGCAAGCTAGACTTCCGCCCGCGCCACGTCACCGAAGCCATCGCCCGGGGGCAGATCATGCCCGTCTGCGGCATTGCGATGGGCTGCGCGCTCTGGCGCCTGGATCTTTTCCGCGAGCTCGAGCCGCCGTGGTTCGTGACCGTGGCCGACATCATCCCCGACAAGGGCATCGTGGGCTTCACCCAGGACTTGTACTTTTGCGAACGGGCTGTGCGCGCCGGTAAGCGCTTCGCCGTCGATATGCGCGTGAAGGTGGGGCACTTGGATGTGGAAACAGGAGTGGTGTACTGATGAACGCAGCTCTCGAACTCGCCAAACCCCGCGCTGAGCTCCGGCTCGACTTCGGCTGTGGCCAGCACCCGAAGGAAGGCTTCGATGGCGTGGATCTCTACGCCCCGGACGCGACCCACAAGGTCGACCTCTGGAAGTTCCCGCTGCCGTGGGAAGACGCGAGCGTGGACGAGATCCACAGCTCGCACTTCGTGGAGCACTTGCCCGCCCGCGAAGTCGAGCTCCGCGATTTGCGCATCGACTACCGCACCAATCCCACACTGAACTGGGAAAGCCAGAAGAAAGTGCGCGAGGAGCGGGAAGAAAAGGCGCGGATCGAATTCAAGCGCTTCATCGGCCAGGACTTCTTCTTTGCCTTCTTCGACGAATGCTTCCGGATCCTGAAGCCGGGCGGCACGATGACTGTGGTTGTCCCCGCCCTGAAAACCCACCGCGCCTTCCAGGATCCCACCCACCGGCGCTTCATCACCGGTGAGACGTTTGCCTACCTGAATGCCGAATGGCGAAAGCAACAGGGACTCGACCACTACCGGGTCACTTGCGACTTCGCCGGCGACGTGAACCCGATCGTTCCCCAGGAGCTGAACCTCCGCCACCCCGAAGCCGCCCAGCGCATGCTGTGGCACGAGTGGAACACGATGGTCGATCTCCACGCCCTCCTTATCAAGAGGGCCGAGTGAGGAAGTTTCCCCTCCGCGTTTGCGTAGCAGACATCGGAGGAGCCCCATGTCTCTGTTTCGCCTGTTCATCTTCAACGTCATCGTTCTGATTCTCGCAGCCTGTTCATCTGCCGTTCCCGATCAGTATGACCCCACCGAAGTCGCCCCGACCGAAAGCGCGGGGCTCATGGTCAACCAGAAACAAGAGCCCGTGCCTTCCCGATTTCGCACACGCCGCTTCGCCGCGAACGGTCCTGTAACCGCAGGCCTCGTTCAGCCGGGCGATGTGCCGGGTTGGATCCTCGGCATGGACGCCGATCACACGACCAATAGCGGCGACGGGACGCACATCACGGTCGTCCAGGATCTGTCCCCTTCCGGGTCGAACGGCGTCGAATTTTCCGCCGCCCACGGCCCGACGTATCAAACCGGGATCTGGGGCGGACTCGCCTGCATGCGGATCCACTCCGGCGAAGGCCTGAAATTCACCGGCACCGCGCTCGTCAACGCCATCAGTGGCCAGAACAAGCCCTTCACGATCTTCTTCGTGGTCCTGCCGCTGACCGCGCTCAACGTCGACCTTTTCGGCTTCGGTAACTCCGGCACTTCCGCCCGCCAAACGTTCAGCCTGGACGGGACCCAGCGCTACAAATTCACGGTGGTGCCAACCAGCGGATCGACCGTGACGGCGACCCAGACCCAGTTCAGCGCCTACCGCGCCCCGCAGGTCGTGACGCTCACGCGCGACAACACGGGCTCCATGCGCATGCGCATCGATGGCGTCGAAGACACGGGCAATCCCCTGAACCTCGCCGCCAATTCGTCCGTGATCAATCGCCTGGTCGTCGGCGGCTCGGGCGCCGGATCCTCGCTCACCGGCATTTTCTGCATGCGGGAAATGCACGTGTACGACCACGTGCTCACGCTCCAGCAGATCACCGATCTCGAGCACACGTTCGGCGTCAATTCCCAGCTCTACAAGCAGGCCCTGAACGTTTACTCGAATCCGATGGTCCTCCTGGTCGCTGCCGGCCAATCGAACGGCCTCGGCGAAGGCACGACCCCCTACGTGCCGCCGACCGACAACCACATCTGGCAGTACAACATTTCCGGCTGGTGGAAACAGAACCCGATCGATCCCATCGTGCAGACGGCAAACTTCCAGCCGTACTCGCAGAACATGAATGCCCTGACCGGCTGGCTCAGGATGCTGGCCGACATGCTGCGCCAGGGCGGCTACCCGTACGACATCGGCATCCTGCAGAGCTGCATCGGCGGCACCGATGCGACGCAATGGACGACGGGACTATCCACAGTCCCCCCGCCGCAAAACCAGCTCGTGGGCATCATGAAGCTCCGGCTAAACGACGCCTTGAAACGCGGCAACATCGCCAAGGTGATCTTCATCGAAAACCAGGGCGAGGCCAATTCGCAGACCCTGCTCGAAGCCCAGAACTGGAACCCCCTCTGGGACTCGTGGTTCACGCAGATCACGGCCGACTATGGCGCCTATCTGCACACCGGCCCGAAGAAGTTCGTGGACCAGCGGATGCGAAACCAGGCGCCCGCCGGTGGCGTGGGCTTCGCATTCTGGTCGGACATGCTGACGTCGAAGGACCTTCTCGTCTCGACCACGCGCACCGATCTGGTCCAGGCAAACTTCCCACCCGGCGGCCCGATGGATGTACTCGACGAGCACATCGAAACCGGTGTCGTGGGCCCGCCGCCCACGGGGCTTTTCTACCTGGCCCGGCAAACGGCCGATCAGATCCTGGCAAACATGCCGTGAGGTAAACGAAGATGTCCGACGTAGCACAGGGTGATGTTGTTTATCTGGGTGTCGACTCCGGCCTGATGTGCGACCCGCCGCTTTTCGGCGTGGTCGACTTCACGGACGGAACCGCCAACAGTGGCAAAGACGTTGTGCGCGTCTGCTGGGAGAACGGCACCTTCGCCTACTTCTCGACCAAGGACCGGAGCATCAACAAACTCATCGTGGTCGATCCCGATCCCGATGCGCTGACGCACGAAGGGGTCCCTTGCACGTTCACGGGTTCCGGTCCCGCGTGGAACGGTGTGGTCAGCCGCACCTGGCTGGAAGACGGCACGCTGATGGCCCTCGTGGCGGCCGCCTTCCAGCGCCTGGAGTATCCGTTCCGCGTACGGCGCGAAGGGGACTTCAACCGGCAGGACAGCTGGTATGTGACCGCGCACGCGAACCTGGAAGTCTTCACGCCCACCCCCTAGGGGTTTCGGTCCTAAATCTTGCGCCTACCCGCCGGTTCGACGACGCTAGTACGGTGCGGTTCGCACCATGGACGGCGACGAAAAAAAACCACCTGGCAGATTGACCAGTGCGGCAAGTCGCGAGTTTCTGGAGAAGAGCGGACGCATTTCGAGACCCGAGCGCTACCTCCGCGCCGTGCTGATCGAGGACGACCCGCTAGCCCGAAAGCTCCTCCGGCAAATCTTCCTGGACCTGTCCACCGTCGTCGAAGTCCACGAAGCCGCCACACTCGAAAACGCCTTCCGCCACCTCGAGCGCGGGAACGTGGACGTGGTGCTCCTGGATCTGAATCTGCCCGACGCCTCCGGTTCGGACACATTCGACCTCCTGCACAGCCGCTTCCCCCATATCCCAATAGTCGTTGCCACGGGTGACAGCCGGATCGAGCTCGCCTGCCGGCTCGTGGCCCACGGCGCCGCCGACTACGTGCTGAAAAGCGATCAGCCGGCGAGCATCTACCGGCGCGTCCTTCTGGCGGTCGAACGCTGGCGCCACACCGTGCCGGCGCCGCCCGAGGCCGCCGAGAATTACCGGAAGCTCGAGAAGGCCGAAGCGAACCTCCGCCGCGCCAATACAAGCGGGCAGCACGAAGCCGTGGTCCTGGCCAAAGAAGAACGGGAGGACGCGGTCATCAGCGTTTCCCGCACCACGGTCACCGTTCTGCTCGATCTCCGCGCCAAGGTCGAACAGCTGATCAAGGAAGTCGAACGCGTTTCGTCCGTCGTGAGCGAGCACGACACGATCCTGGTCCGCGGCACGAGCGTCCGGCCACCGATGCGCCACCAACTGAACGAGTTCATCCAGTGGCGCCAGGAAGTCGAAAAGGAGCTCGCGGAGCACGAAGAGGAATTGGACGAGCACGAGCGCCAGAGCATCACGATGGAAGCCCACGCCGAGATCCTGGCCGTGGGCAAAGAAGACGAAAAGCAAGCCCGCGTCTACAAGTTCAAGATCTGGCACGCCGTCATCGCCGGCATCATGGCCGTCATCCTCCAGCTAGTAGCCGGCTATTTCAGCATGCGCACCATTGCGCCGCCGCCCGAAGCCCCACCGAAGGAACACCACCCATGACCCTTCCCGCCGTTCTCGTTCCCCCGGACGATCCGTGCGCGCCGATGGTAGAAAGGCTCGAGCGCATGAACACCGATCTCGAAGAATTCGCATGCTTCATGAGTCACGATCTCCAGGAGCCGCTCCGCACCATCGCCGGCTTCGCCGACCTCATCGCCCTGAAATTGAACGGCCACCTGGATCCCGAAGCCAAGGAATGGATCGGCCAGCTCACCGCCGGCTGCCGGCGCCTGGCCAAAAAGCACCAAGACTTCCTGGACTACATGCGCGCTGCCACGCGGAACGAAGACGATCTTGCCGACGTGATGGGCCCATTCGATCTACACGCCGCACTCGATGAAGCCATCGAGGCCATGTGGATCCCGATCCGCGAAACGGATGCCAAGATCATCAAAATCCCCGCCCTCTGGCCGCGCGCCTACGGCTCGGCCCCGCTGATCACGCAAGTGTTCCAGAACCTGATCAGCAACTCGCTGAAATACCGGCGCACCCGCCCCGAAATCCGCGTCACCGTCACGGTGCGCGATCGGGCCGTGATCGAGGTAGCGTTCGCCGACAACGGCATCGGGTTTCAGGCTGCACACGCCGAAACGATTTTCAAGATGGGAAAGCGCCTGCACCCGGACGATGGGACGTATTCCGGATCGGGCTTTGGCCTGGCCATGTGCCGGCGCATCATCGACGAACACCATGGGCGCATCTGGGCCGAGGGTGACACAGGAAAGGGAGCAACGATCCGTTTTCAGATCCCGGCTGCCACCCAATAAAGAGACCCGTGCGCATTCTCATCGTCGAAGACAATTTAACGGATGTGTTCTTTGCCAAGCAGGCCCTCGCCAGTGCGGGTCTCGTGGCCGATGTGGACACCGTGCCCGATGCCGCCTCCGCGCTCGCTGCGCTCGGCGCGGGCCATTACGATCTCGTGCTGGTCGATGTCCGGCTTCCCGGCAAAAGCGGGATCGAGCTCATCGACGACATCCGGAGTAATCCCCATTTCGGTACCCAGGTCGTCATCGTCCTTTCGAGCTCGGCCGACGAAAGCGACGTGGACAAGGCCTATCTCGCCCGCGCCAATGCGTACATCCAAAAACCCATTGGCCTCATTCCACTCGTGGCGATGTTCCAAAAACTCGGTGGCTTCTGGGCTGACTGCGCCGTCTTGCCGCCCCGGCGCTGAAAAGTGCGAGCGGTGCAGTGATCGCCGGTTCCCAGCCACTGCTCGCAAAGCCCCAGATCTGCCGATAGAAGTGGGCCATTTGTGATAGCATAGACAGCACACCCGCCAGGCTGTAGGATCCGCTCATACCGCACACCCAGATGGGCCACTCGCAGACCGCTTTCTAAGCCCGCGAATGTGCTGGTCTCTGAAAATATAACTGTGAAGAGCATCCCGGGCGCGATGAGCTCGGGACGCATTCGTGCGGCAGCACGCTGCACACCGCAAACACCTGTGAAGAGCATCCCGGGCGCGATGAGCTCGGGACTTCAGATCGATCACGGACGGGGAAGTCGCCGATGCCCTCTCTGTGAAGAGCATCCCGGGCGCGATGAGCTCGGGACGCTTTAGCGACCCAAGTGAGCGCGGCGACAACCAGGCCGACTGTGAAGAGCATCCCGGGCGCGATGAGCTCGGGACGGACAAGACGCATGCATTTGTTTTCCTCACTCCTCGCTGTGAAGAGCATCCCGGGCGCGATGAGCTCGGGACCGCGAGATGCAGAGCGACGGCGAGTTGGTGAATGTGGGCTGTGAAGAGCATCCCGGGCGCGATGAGCTCGGGACTGGCGCGCTGCCCGGCTCCCCCTACACTCGCTTGCTCTGTGAAGAGCATCCCGGGCGCGATGAGCTCGGGACACGAATCCGGAATCGTTGATACGTCCGAGTCACTCGCTGTGAAGAGCATCCCGGGCGCGATGAGCTCGGGACGTTGCGCAGCTTCTCGCGTTGATCGTTGCGAACAAAACTGTGAAGAGCATCCCGAGCGCGATGAGCTCGGGACCTCGATGTCGGTCGACGCGCTGAGCACTTCGTCGTCGCTCTGTGAAGAGCATCCCGAGCGCGATGAGCTCGGGACGGACGCGGCCCATTGGGCGAGGTCGGCACCCGCGCTCTGTGAAGAGCATCCCGAGCGCGATGAGCTCGGGACGAGCAAGGTCCGAGGTTGACACGCGAGCGGTATAAGCTGTGAAGAGCATCCCGAGCGCGATGAGCTCGGGACCGGCGAATGACCCTAGCCTGATCTCGGTCGCAGAATCTGTGAAGAGCATCCCGGGCGCGCATAGCTCGGGACGGCGTCCAAAGCCTCGGCGAGTAGTGAGAGCCATGACTGTGAAGAGCATCCCGGGCGCGATGAGCTCGGGACGGGTAGCGATGCCCGTCGTCGACACGATCGAATTCGTTCGGTGAAGAGCATCCCGGGCGCGACGAGCTCGGGACTGCCAGAACTGCGGTGAATCGCTCGGACCTGCAAACTGTGAAGAGCATCCCGGGCCGCGCGTAGCTCGGGACGGAACGACCGCGCGGTAAGAGCATCCCGGGCGCGACGAGCTCGGGACAAGGTCAATCTTTCCTTTGCAGCCGTAAAGAGCACCCCGGGCGCGATGAGCTCGGGGCGAGCGCGTCATGCTCCACAAACCTGCCGGGATCGTGCCTACCAGGCGAAGTTCCCGCTGGATTTCTGGACGCATTTGCCCAGCCGCTGCGACAATCGACCCATGGTGCTCGCCGCCGCGTCCACCTTCCTAACCGACCTCGTCTCCGGTCTCACGGCATCGCTGACCCCGCTGCTGGTGAACATCGCCATCGGCCTTATCGGAGGCCTGGCGGCCCAGACGATGCGCTGGGTCATGGCACGGAAGGCCATCGCCGATCACGAGTACGTGAAGGGCGTGGTAGCGCGCCTGTATGACGCGATCGTGATCGCGGTGAAGGCGACGCAGCAGGAGACCGTGGCAGACATCAAGGCGGCAAGCGCGACGGGCAGGATCGATCCGACCGTGGCGGCCGAGATCAAAGCGCAAGCGATAGCCCGGGCCAAGGCGTATGTTGGTGAGCACGGCATTTCTGAAGCGCTGAAAATCTTCGCGCCCGACGAGCTCGATCGGCTGATGAACGACCACCTGGAGTCGGCCGTACACGATTTGCGCGTCACCGAGCGGCAGTGCGCCGCCGATAGTTGAATGGCCGCCCCGAACGATGTAATGGGCAAAGTTTGAAGGAGAACAGAATTTATGAGCCGCGACGACATGAACGACGTGAGAAACATCATCAACGGCTTCGGTGTCCTTGCGGGCCTCGGTGTCGACAACCACTACTCGGCGACGACCAAGATCGGAAACGAGGGGATCACCTACTCGACGAACTGCGACCGGTCGGGTCACCCGAATGACCTCACCGTGTTCTGGCAAGAGTTCGTGTACGCGGCCAACGGGCGCCTTCCGCCGGGCTGGAACATGGATCGCCGAGCAGGCGGCATGATCCCGAACGTCGGCTGCGCGCAGTGCCACGAAGCGCTGATGCTCCGGATTACCCCGGATGAAGCGCAGCGCCAGCTCCGCGCTGGCATCGCGGCAGGCATGATTACGCAGCAGCAGGTCGCGGCCCTGGCCCAGCAGATCGCAGGTGGAGCGCGCGGCCACGCCCGATGAACGGTGCCTGCCCCGAAATCCAGACCGATCTGTCGGTATACGAAGCGAGTCTGATTCTCGAGCCGTACTACGAGGCCGTGCTCGAGGAGTTCGTTACAGCGGGGCTCGTGCGCTGCCAATCGACAGAGTTTGTAGTGGCTCCCTGGGTCCACGATGCGCCCCGGCATTTTGGGGCCTGCCGGGACGATGGAACAGAAATCATCGTGGCACCCGAGCTCGCCGAACAGGACGAGCGGATCGTCCTGGCCATCCTATCCCACGAGCTCGGCCACGCGACCGATGCGCTCTACCCCGGGGAGTTTGCGCTGGGCAGGGACCGAACAGCCATCCGCCGCCGGCGCGAGGATTTCAACCCCGATCAGTGGGCCCGCTGGATGCGATCCTGGGAAGATCGGGACAGCGATCCCGTAGAATTCATCGCAGACGCCATCGCGGAAGAAGTGATGCAAGTGAAGATCGGCTACACCGGGCCTTGCAAGCTCCAGTGTTTCAACGTCGGCCGCCGGCGCCCACGCGGCCTCAGGTAAATCCCATGTACACATCCCTCGGTGAGCTCACCAAAGATCAGGCGCTCGAGCAGGGTAAAAACCTGACCGCCGAACAGAAGCACGCGCTGGCTGTTCGCGCCGTGTCGCTTCTGCCCCACTGCTACGGCATGCGCACCGACAACTGCGTGAAAGAGCAGGGCGCCCTTCCCTCGCTCCCGCACTGCGACGAGATCATCCGCGGCTACGTGGGCGACTGGGACGGGATGAATCGGTACATCGATCAAATGCCGAACTGCGATGAGCAAAGCGTCGCGCTTCCCGTGGCCATCGGCGTGGCCACGGTCTCCCTTCTGGCAGGGTTCCTTCTTGGGCGCCTGTCCAAATGACGCTGCCCCAAGATTCGACCGTCCGGCACGAGACGGTGCTCAAGGCCCCGACGCCTGCGTCGACCCTGCGCGAATGGGCTTCCCCGGCCGATCGGCGCGTACGCATCGCCAAGACCCTCGAGTTCGGTCCGCTCGGCGAAGAGCTCGGCATGGGCCACTGGGGCGTCGTCTACGCGCTTGAATCCCCCTGGGTCGTCAAGATCACCGTGGACCCTACCGAAGCGCCCATGTGGTCGAAGCTCGGCACACTCGACCCACTGCTGATGGCCGGCCTTGCCCGGTCGGCGCGCATCGTTCGTCTGTTACCGGACATGCCCTTCGAGATGGAAGAGTTTCCGGTGTTCGCGATCGTGCGCGAAGAAGCAGACATGTTCCTCGCCCAAGTGCCAGGCGTCGTCCCAAGTGAACGCACGCTCCAAGAACTGGGTCAGGCTGGCTTCAACCGGGTCCGCTATGCGCTTGGCAAGTACAAGGTGAACGCCGAGCTCTACCACAACGAAAACGGCGCCTGGAACAACGTCGAACCGTCCGTCCGCGTCAGAAGCTCGATCGAAGGCATGCTGAACTACGCCGAGAAATTGATGGAGCTCCCCGGCGCTGAACTTCTCGGCGGCACGCTCTACCACTTGACCTCGAAGGGCATTGCCCTCCGCGATGTGCACCTGAACAACATCGGGTGGCGCAAATACGAAATTCCCGAAATGGGACGACTGCCAAGTGGGCTCATGGTGACCGATCCCGGCCACACGCCCACACGATTTTCGATGGCCCGTCCGATCCCCGCCTACGCGGTGAATCGGTAAAGAGCATCCCGGGCGCAAGTAGCCCGGGACGTGCAGTGGTGTCTGTGAAGAGCATCCCGGGCGCGCATAGCCCTGGACAACCGCACAGCGTTTGAGTGAAAGGGAGAAATGAAATATGATGAGTCATCGCGACCCCAATAAAGGAATAGGCTAATGAGAAACCAATTGAAGTTGTGGGTGCATATTGCCGTACTGGTATGCATCGGAGTGGTGTGGTCCGAGAAAGCTTTTGCTAGCGATAACGTGGTGACATTCGAGAGCGGGCAGGTGCGCCCCCTCGCGCTGTCACCGAACGGCCAGCTGCTTTTTGCGGTGAACAGCCCCGATGCCAGGCTCGAAGTGTTCCAAACGGGCAATGGGCATCTCAACCACAAGGCCTCTATTCCTGTGGGCCTCGAGCCCGTGGCAGTCGCTGCGCGCACGAATAGCGAGATCTGGGTCGTGAACCACGTCTCCGATAGCGTGAGCATCGTGGAAGTCGACTCGAGCGGATCCGGCAAGGTCACCCGAACGCTCGATGTCGGCGATGAACCGCGGGACGTGGTGTTCGCCGGTGCCGGGCGCTCCCGGGCGTTCATTACGACCGCGCACCGCGGGCAGAACATCCCGTTCGATCCCGAGCTCACGACACCGGGCGTAGGTCGCGCCGACGTGTGGGTCTACGACACGGGTCACCTCGACGCATCGCTCACCGGCGGCCCGATCAGCATCATCACGCTGTTCTCGGACACGCCCCGCGCCCTCGCTGTCTCCCCGGATGGCAAGAAAGTCTACGCGGCCGGGTTCAAGACGGGCAACCAAACCACGATCATCACCGAATTCTTGGGTCTACCGAACGCGCCGCCTACCACGAACCACGCCGGCATCGACCAGCCGCACGTGGCCCAGATCGTGAAGTTCGATGGGACGCACTGGGTAGACGACATCGGCCGCACGTTCGACGAGCACGTCAACTTGGCGTTGCCCGACAAAGACGTGTTCACGATCGACGCCATGGCCAATCCCCCACGGGAAGTGCCCAGTGGATTTTTCAAGGGCGTCGGCACGGTGCTCTACAACATGGCCGTGAACCCGGTCAGCGGGAAGATCTACGTCTCGAACACCGACGCGCGTAACGACCAGCGGTTCGAGGGACCGGGGATCTTCGCGGGCCACAGCGTACGCGGCAATCACAACCGGAATCGAATCACGGTGCTCACGCCCGGCGGCGGAGTCGCCCCTCGGCACTTGAACAAGCATATCGACTACTCGAGCTGCTGCGATCCGGTGCCGAATGCCGAAAGCGATCTCAGCTTGGCGCTACCGACCCAGATGGCGGTCTCCTCGAACGGGGCGAACCTCTACGTAGCAGCCATGGGCTCGAGCAAGGTAGGCATCTACAAGACGAAGAAGCTCGAGGACGACACCTTCGTGCCGAGCGCGGACGACCAGATTGCGGTGTCCGGCGGCGGCCCCACGGGCATTGTTCTCGACGAGAACCGCGACCAGCTCTACGTGCTCACGCGCTTCGACAACGCGATCTCGGTCGTGAAGACCAAATCGCGGCAAGAGGTCGATCACGTCGCAATGTTCAACCCCGAGCCGCCGAGCATCACGCACGGCCGGCCATTCCTCTACAACGCGCGCCTGAGCGCACACGGGGATTCGGCCTGCGCGACCTGCCACGTGTTCAGCGACAACGACGACATCGGCTGGACGCTTGGAGATCCGGATGGTGATCCGGAGGTGAACAACAACCCCTTCAAGATCATGTTGAACCCGTTCGTGACCGATCCGTCCTTTGCGCCGATGAAGGGCCCGATGACCACGCAAAGCCTTCGCGGTCTTGCCAATCACGGCCCCATGCACTGGCGTGGCGATCGAACCGGTTCTTTGACCGAGCCGAACGCGCAGCCGGACAGCGGCGCCTTCAATGAACGCGAGGCACTCCGCCAGTTCCAAGCAGGCTTCGTGGGTCTCTTGGGTCGCGATTCGGAATTGGCGGCGTCCGACATGCAGGCCTACATCGATTTCCAAACCCAGGTGATGTACCCACCGAACCCGAACAGAAATCTCGACGATTCGCTGACGTCAGACCAGGCAGCGGGTCAGAATTTCTTCTTCACCAGACAATCCGAAGGCTTCATCAGTTGCCAGGGTTGCCATCGCCTCGATCCGCAAGCCAACAGTGAATTCGGCGTCCGGTTTCCGGGATTCTTCGGAACGGACGGCGAGGAAGCGACGATCGGCGGATTCAATCAAGCCGTGAAGATCCCGCACCTCAGAAACCTCTACACCAAGATCGGCATGTTCGGGTTGCCCGACGGGACGCCGGGTGTCGAGCCGATCCCGGGCCAGATGGGTTTCATGGGTGATCAAATCCGCGGCTTCGGCTACAGCAATGCCGGCGACGCCGACAGCGTGTTCAGGTTTCTCCACGCGATCGGCTTTTCGCAAGCCTTCCCCTTCTTTCCGAACCCTGAAGGGTTTCCAAGTGGAGAGGCCGGCGATCCGCTACGCCGTCAAGTGGAGTCGTTCCTGTTCTCGTTCCCCACGAACCACAAGCCGATCGTGGGTCAGCAGGCAACGATTTCCAATCACCCGCTGGCCGCATCCTTGGCACGCCTCACGCTGCTTCTGGCGCGTGCGGACGCAGGGGACTGTGACCTTGTCGCCCGCGGCGTCGTCAACGGTTGCGTCCACGGCTACTCCTACCTTGGCGGCAGTCAGTTCCAAACTGACCAGGCCTCGACGGGAGTCGTACCGACGGCGACCGTGCTTCAGTCCGCGCATGCCTCGCACGACGCCCTGACCTTTACCTGCATGCCACTCGGCACAGGCTATCGGTTCGGTGTCGATCGCGATGATGACGGGGTTCTGAACGGCGACGAGTGAGGTAGTTCGGGATCATTGACCGCAAAAAGGCGAGCGGCGGAGTGGATCGAAATCATCCGCCGCCGCTCGCCGATCGGACATTAGCCTTGAGCTGCGGCAATTTGGACGCACCGTGGACGGCTTCTGCGATGGGCGTTAGGATCCCCAAACCGTACAGTTTCGCCGGGATCTCGAAACCCGCACCCTAACCCAGCGTCCGTACTGGTCTCTGACAACACAACTGTGAAGAGCATCCCGAGCGCGATGAGCTCGGGACACGATGGTAGAGGTCAAGAGGCTCTACGCGTTCCTCAACTGTGAAGAGCATCCCGAGCGCGATGAGCTCGGGACGTTCCCGCTTCGGTCCCACCGTTTTCGGCGCTTTCCATCTGTGAAGAGCATCCCGAGCGCGATGAGCTCGGGACCGCCGCGTGAGTGACACGCACATGTGATCGTCCGGCTGTGAAGAGCATCCCGAGCGCGATGAGCTCGGGACCTCGCCGGCGACTTCACTCGCCGATGGCCTTGGCCGGACTGTGAAGAGCATCCCTGGCGCGATGAGCCCGGGACCGTGCGCGCCAGCAAATCGAGCTGCTGGCACTCAAACTGTGAAGAGCATCCCGGGCGCGATGAGTTCGGGACGTCCGCCCCGGTTTGTCGGCGGTCAAGCAAGGTTGTTAAGAGCATCCCGGGCGCGCATAAGCTCGGGACGGCCATGCGACGAGTGTCGGCTCGCGGAGCATTTCGGGAGCGGATATCCCGAGACGGGCGTATGGGATTCGCGGCGAGCGCTTTCCCGGCAAAGTTTTGGGTGGATTTATTGACCCAGGGGCCAGGAGGCTGGTGTCATCCATCCTCATGGACCAATCCTCTGTTGCCCTGCGCATTCTAGGCCCCCGCGCGACCGTTCTCGGCGCCGGCGATTCGCTCGAGAACTACATCACCGACCCATTGCCCGACGGGTCCGTGTGCTGGGTTACCGCAGCGGCTGCCCTTTTCCGCCTCCACCTCGATTCGGCGGCGACGGCGGACGGGATCAATATCGTGGATCCGATCCACGGGCCCGGGCAGTGGCTGAAGGAGAGCGCGGGCAACCCCGGCCTTGCCTTCGACGGCGGCGCGAGCCTTGGCACGATCACGAGCGGATCGAGCACGGTCACAATCACGACCTCCGATTCGTTTCCCGCCGAGCCGGGCGCTTTCCGGGTGGGCACTGCGGTCATCACGATCACTTGCACGGTCACCACACCCACGGTGCTGCGCGTGACCGCGCGTCAGGGCTCGACCGGCGCCAGCGTGATGATCGAAATCCCCATCCCGAACCTGGCTGGCAACGAGATTGCGGTGAACGTGCCGATCTTGATCGACGCCACCGAGGCGGGCCCCGTCGTACTCGCCATCTCGGCGGCGCTCGCCGGCGGGAACTCCCTCGTCATCGCCGGCATCGGCATGGTCACCTACACCGCGCCCCTCACCTCGATCGGCACTTTCGCCTAAGGATCGCCCGCGTCATGGACATCTCCGCTGTTGCCCTTCGTATCCTCGGCCCGCGCGCCACCGTGCTCGGCGCCGACGATGCACTCGAGAACTACATCACGGACAAGCTCCCCGATGGGGCGATCTGCTGGGTGACGGCGGCCAACGCTCGCTACCGCTTCAGCCTGTTTTCGACGGCGACGCCGGACAACGTGAACGTGGTCGGCCCCATCAATGGCCCAGGCCGCTGGATCAGGGAGTCGTCATCGGGCACCGGCCTCGGCGCGATCTTCGTGCTCGAGAACAGCGACGATATTCCGGTCGACGGCACGGTGACCCTGCTCACCCAGGACATTCCCGTAGCGGCCGACGAGTCGGTCGTGATCTGGCTGAGCGCGCGCTGCGAGGCCGGCGGCGAAACAACGGCCGATATCGTCCTTCAGGTAGATTCCGGCGGTGCAGCCTTCTTGCACCCCACCATTCTCCTTCCGGCGATCGATGTGCTCGATGTGAAGTACGGATCCGACCTCGGCGTCGATACGCCTGGCGCCGGGACGTTCACCTACAGCCTGGTAGGCACCGGCACCAACGGCACCGTGAGCGCCACGATGATCCTGATCGTCGTCCCGACCTCGCTCGTCACCCTGTCCCTCCAGCCGTAGTCGACAGCGGAGTAAGCGCGCTGGTAGAGTAGCCTCGCGCACCCGGCGTTTCTCACCGGGCGCCGCGGTCTCTGACAAGCTCGGTTGGAAGAGTATCCTGGCCACGAGTAGGGCCGGGACCTTCGCGATCTCGCGGATGAGAGCATCCCTGGCGCGCATAGCCAGGGACATCTCTGAAGTTAACTTCCGGAAGAGCACTCCGAGCGCGATGAGCTCGGGACCCGGCGCTCCGAGATGCGGCGCCGCCGTTGTGAAGAGCATCCCGGGCGCGATGAGCTCGGGACGGCCCGAAAGTTTGACGTGCAAGAGTATCCCGGCCACGAGTAGGCGGGGACCGCTCGATTGCTTTGGTTCGGTAAGAGCATCCCGGCGGCGAGTACGCCGGGGCTACCTAGGAGAAGCGTAAAGTATTCCGGAGCACGAACACTCCGGGACGGCGCTCGCGCAGAGGCTAGCAAAAGAAGAGAGCACTCCGGCTGCGCACAGGCCGGGAAGACGACGTCGATCAACGAAGAGCATCCTGATCGCGAAACAAAGATCGGGACCAAACTGAGACTCCGCTAAAAAGCATCCCGGGCGCGATGAGCTCCGGGACTATGCCTACATTCCGCAGCGAAAGAGCATCCCGGGCGCGAAGAGTTCCGGGACTGGGGCTTAACGAGGAAGAGAGCATCCCGGGCGCGATGAGCTCGGGACCTATTCTGGCGGAGATACCGCGGTGAAGAGCATCCCGGGCGCGCGTAGCTCGGGACCGGACGATGACGATCTTTACAGCCGCGACCGTTCGACCGAGCTCAAGTACCAATCGACGGTGCGGCTGAGCCCATCGGCGAGTGAAGTCGCCGGCGAAAAGCCGATGAGCCTCTGCGCCCGCGTTGCATCGACGCGCCGGCGCGGCTGGCCGTTCGGACGCGTTGTGTCGTACACGACGCTCCCCTCGTAGCCGGTCATTCGCCGGATGAGCTCGGCGAGCTCGGCTATCGAGATCTCGGCGCCCGTGCCGAGGTTCAGGGGCTCGGACGAATCGTAGTGCTCAGCCGCCAAGAGGATCCCTTCGACGCAATCGGGGGCGTACAGAAACTCGCGCGTGGCGCTGCCATCGCCCCACAGCGTGACCGAAGCGGCGCGTGCATTACGGGCCTCGGTGAACTTCCGGATCATGGCCGGGATCACGTGGCAGGTTTCGAGGTCGAAGTGATCGTAGGGTCCGTACAGGTTCGAGGGGTAGATGACGATCGAGTTCAGGCCGTACTGCTTTCGGTAAGCGTCGCTCATCACCGTGAGCATCTTTTTGGCGAAGCCGTAGGGCGCGTTCGTTTCTTCCGGATAGCCATTCCACAGATCGCATTCCTGAAACGGGATGTCGCAAAACTTCGGATACGCGCAGATGCTCCCAAGGCAAACGACTTTGGGTACGCCGTAGAGGTGCGCGCAGTGGATCACGTTCATGCCCATCAGCATGTTGTCGCGGAAGATGCGCCCCGGATCGATCGCATTTCTGCCGATGCCGCCGATCACCGCAGCAAGGTGAATTACAAGGTCATAGACGTTCGTGCCAAGCACGCGTGCGAGTGCAGGTTCCTGTAGGAGATCAAGCTTTTCCTTCGGGGGCGCGTGCACATCGGCACCGAGCAGGCCGAGCGCGGTCAAAAGATGCCGCCCCAGAAAGCCATGGCCACCGGTGACCAGGACACGTTTATCTTTCCAGAAGGTGGGGCTAGACAAGGGTGCGCTCCGTGGTGGGAATTCCGGTCATGAGCTCGCGTTCGGCCAGGGCGAAGTCGTGCTGCAACAGTGTGTGGACGAGATCGGTGAACCCGAGCTCGGGAGCCCAGCCAATGAGCTCCTTGGCACGCGACGCTTCGCCGCAGAGATGCGGGACTTCGCGCGGCCGGTCGTACTTCGGATCGTGCACTACGAACTCCCGATAGTCGAGGTTCAGAAGGCCGAAGGCGACACTGCATAGCTCTTCCACCGTATGGGACACGCCGGTGGCGAGTACGAGATCGACGGGTTTGTCGAGCTGCAAGATCCGCCACATGCCGTCCACAAAGTCGGGCGCGTAGCCCCAATCCCTTTGGGGCCAGAGCGCGCCCAGCGAAAGCTTGTCCTGAAGTCCTAGCTTGATGCGCGCCGCGGCGCGGGTGACTTTGCGGGTCACAAACCGTTCGCCACGCCGTGGGCTCTCGTGATTGAAGAGGATCCCGCAGGCGATCCACATGCCGTACGCTTCGCGGTAGAGCCGGGCGGTTTCGTGGGCGTAGAGCTTGGCGACCGCGTACGGGCTCTCTGGAAAGAACCGCGTGGTCTCACATTGCGGGGCTAGATTGCTGCCGAAGAGCTCGGAGCTTGACGCCTGATAGATCTTGGGCGAGAGGCCTAAACCACGGATCGCTTCGAGCAGCCGCAAGAAGCCGATGCCGGTGGACTGCATCGTGTACTCGGGTTGCTGGAAACTCGCCGCCACGTGGCTCTGGGCAGCGAGGTTATAGACCTCGTCGGGCTGAGCTTCCTTCAGCGCAGTGACGAGCGAGCTCTGGTCGAGCAAATCGGCGTGAAACAGCCGGAGATCATCGAAAATGTGATCGATGCGGCTCGTGTTGAATGTCGAGCTCCGCCGGATGATCCCGAAAACCTCGTACCCCTTCTCGAGCAAAAGCTCAGCAAGGTACGAGCCGTCCTGCCCATTGATCCCCGTAATGAACGCCCGCGGCATTTTGCCTGAAAGCTAACACAGTCCGTGACAGCACTGGTAGTATCCGTGAAACCGCGTGACATACAACAACGGTTTCAACGGTCGGAAGCGTTTCGTCGAACGCAAGGTGCGCTTTCCGAACCAAAAGCAGGCGACGCCGAACAACACGCCGGAACGGCCCATGCCGCCGTCCATGCCGATGGTGAGAAACGCCCGGCCGACACCTCCGCCCAAAGTGATCGGTCCTATCAATCGCCGCCCGCGCGAGCGGAGCGTGGCCGTGGTCTTTGGAACCTACAATCGCCGATCCTATCTCGAAAAAGCGGTGCAGTCGGTCCGCATTGCTGCTGGCACGAACCACTACCTCATGATCGTGGTCGACGGCGGATCGACCGACGGCAGCGTGCAGTGGCTCCGTGCCCAGCCGGACGTGCTTCTGATCGAGCAGCGCCCGCCATTGCCAGGCGCTGTGAAGGCCTTCAACGCAGGCTTCGCGCAAGCGGTCGACCTCGGCTACCCCTACGTCGCGCACTTCAACGACGATGCCGAATACCAGACGCCCGGCATGCTCGAGATGGCGGTGATGATGATGCATGGCGCGCCGGACATTGGTGCTGTCGCGTTCGAGTTCGACCTCCGCGGCCCACACACGTTCGAGCAGATCCACGGCCACATTTACTCGAATTTCGGCGTAATACGCCGCGATGTGGGCATGGCCGTCGCCCGCGCGCAGGGCGATCCCGAAGGGAAGGCCTGGTGGAATCCGATTTACAAGACATACGCCGCCGACACCGAAGTCGGCTGCTGGATCTGGAAGCTCGGTTTTCGCGTGTACGGGGCGCACGGCCTGCGCGTCCACGATGCCAACGCGCGTGATGCGCTACGGCGCGCGAACGAGCAGGGCTCGCGCCCTGGCGCCCGGCACCCCGACTCGGCGCTGTTTTACGATCGGTGGCCAACCGAGGCGTCCCTGCTCGCCGCGCCGCTCGTGCTGCCCGCGCCCGATCCCTTGTCGGTCCCGCCACCCATCCCGGAAGTCAAGATAGCGACCGTCGAGTGACCCGATGTCCGAAGTGATCTTTGCCAGAACACGGCACGAGTACGATTCGTATGCGGACTTTTGGCGGCTGGTCGAGGTGAGTGGGTACGAGACCTGCCTACTCGACGAAATGGATCTCGAGCGGGATGCCATTTACATCACGACTCCCATCAATGGCGAAACGTATCCGGCGATTGAATCAGCGCGCACGCGCGCGGGAGACCGGCGCGCAAAGCTCGTCTGGTGGAACATGGAACGTTTCGATGCCCCCGATGCGCGGCCGCTCGGAACCCAACTAGACGAAGTGCTAACCTACTTCGACGAGGCCTGGTCAAGCGATAGGCTCACCTCGGCAAAGGACAGCCGGCTACGCTTCGTAGTTCTCGGATCGCATCCCGAGTTTCGCCCGCACGGGATGGATGGCCCGAAGGAGTACGACTTCTGCCACTACAGCTACGCGCACGGCCGCAGGGAATCGCTCTACGCGACCTGCAGGAAGCGCGGCCTTCGCGAAGCGCCGAACGCGTGGACCTTCGAGGAGAAGGACAGAGTGTTTCGGGCGACCCGCATCATAGTGAACGCCCAGCAGTATCCGGCGCCGGTGACAGCACCGCTGCGCTTCGCCGTAGCGGCGGCCTACGCCCTGCCCGTTATCAGCGAGACGGTGCTCGATCCCTACCCACTCTCCGATGGCGTGCATCTGGAAACCGCGCCCATCGATGAATTGCCGGCGCGCATCCAGCGGCTTTTGATGGATCCTGCCCGCGCGGAGAAGTTGCGCTGGGAATTACACCGACTGCTTTGCCAAGAGTGGACCTTTCGGCGTGGCGTAGACGAAGGCGTCGGCCGTCTTTTAGGAGAAAGCCCGTGACGATCGCATGCTGGGCCCTTCACTATGGTAAGGAGTATCTCGCGTGGTCCGTACGATCGGTGCAGGATGCGGTGGACGAGCTTCACTTTTTCTACACAAGGGATCCGAGTTACGGCAAGGCCAGCGAGCTTCTTTGCCCGGATACCGAAGAAGAGCTACTCCGTGAAGCGCATCGCTTCGCGACAAAGCCCGTGGTGTGGCACCGCATCGAAGCGCATGCCGAACACGTCCATCGAATGCAGATGCACGCCGAAGCCGAGCGCATCGGCGCCGAGCAGTACCTCGTCGTCGATGCTGACGAAGTGTGGTGCGAAGGCGTGGTAGCGCGAGCGCTCTCTGGCGTTAAATCCGAAAACCGCGCAGGGCGCTGGATGGCGAACTTCGCTAACTTCTGGCGCTCTTTCAACTGGCGGGTCCTCGACCAGTTTACCCCGATCCGAATCGTGGATCTCCGCCACCCGCTGACTCTCGATGCCTCGCTCCCCGCCGATCTACAACCGAAGCCCGTGCTCCACTTCGGCTACGCCCAATCGCGTAGGACGATGCAGTACAAGATGAGTGTGCATGGTCATCACGAGGAGTTTCGCCAGAACTATCTCGACACGCTGTTTTTCCCATGGCGCCCCGGCTCGTCCTTGCGGTTCGTGCATCCGTGCGTGTACACGATCTGGGAAGAACCGGTTCGGACATCCGAAGATTTGATCGAGGAGCAGCGCCGGGTTCTCGGCGATCACCCCTACGCCGGCCTCGAGCTCATCGAATGAGCGCGCGCATCGAATACATTGTGGCCGCGTGGACGGGCCCGCGAAACAGACACTGTGCGCGCTACAATGCGGACCCCACCTACTATATTCGCGAGCACGTCGCCTCGCTCGCCCGCCTGAAGCATGGGCTCTCGAGCATTTGCGTCGTGCTTGCCGAAGGGGGACCGGGCGATGGGTACGTGGCCGAGATCCCGCCCGTTCTCGGCGGGACGCCGGTCCGGATCCTCCGCCGCCCGAACGCCGGCCTGTCCTATGCAAGCTTCGCGGCGGCCATCCGTTCCGCTGCGCCAGCGGTGACCGACTTCATTCTGATGGAAGACGACTACATTTTTACCCAAGATGGCTTCGACCGGTACTTGGCCGAAAGTCTCGCCGCCCGTCCACGGACGGGAATGTACTCGGGCGGCGTCTGGCCGCACTCCGAAACCATGATCCGCGCCCGCGATGTGGCAGCCGTATTCATCGGCATCTCGCCCCGCCGCGCGGTCGATGCGGCGCTTGCCCAGGGTTATGAAGGCCTCCCCCTCTATCTCGACGATCCAGAAGCCGGTTACCGTGCAGGATACTACGGGCAAACCCGATGGTGCTGGGGGCTGCTTGACGCAGGCTACGAAATCACCGATTGGCTACTAGATTACTCCACGGCGTTTTGGGACTCGTATGCGGATACGACACGAGTGTTTGAACGTGAGCCGTCGTTCCCAGAGAAAGATCCACGCGTTGTGCCAGCCACGTTTCTCCCGCAGAGTTTGGTCGTGCCGCTGCAAGTCGTAGAGCGCCAAACACGCATCTCCAACGGCGCAGTCTACAGCGAAGGCATTGTCGGTTATGACGGAAGGATCATCCCCGTTATCCCATGCACATCGGCAACCGTGACTTCCTGAAATACCTAGCCGCGAAGCACCCGGCGCACTTCGACGGGGCACGCGTGCTCGAGCTCGGCTCTGCCGACTGGTGCGGCACGGTGCGATCCAGTTTTCAGAACTGCGATTACGTCGGCGTGGACATCCTCGAAGGCCCGGCGGTGGACGTGGTCTCGTGCGCAAACAAAACCGACTTTTCCGATCGCGCCCGATTCGACACACTCATCAGCTTTTCGCTGTTCGAGCACGACCCGACCTGGGCGGAGTCGCTAAGCCACAATCTGCAATGGCTTCGCCCGGGCGCCCTGATCTTTCTAGCCTGGGGCGCAGAAGGCAACGCGCCGCACCCGCCAGAGCCGTTTGCGATCGTGACCGTAGCGGAGTTCAACGCGCACGTGTCAGCCGAGCCGATACGCATTCTGGAACAGTTTTTCGAGTGCGAGAGATTCACCCCGGATTGCCCGGGTTGCTACGATGTGGTGGCGGAGAAGCTATGAAAAACCTACCACTGTTCAAGGTGCTGATGTCCGCCGCCGCCGCTGTCGAAGTCGAAAAGGTGCTGACAAGCGGGTACGTGGCGGAGGGGGAACGTGTGCTCGAGTTCGAGCATGTGCTCGCCCGCGGCCTCGAAGCTCCTGGAGAAATACTCGCCATCAACTCCTGCACGTCGGCCCTGGATCTAGCGCTCCATCTGGCCGGCGTCGGCCCGGGCGACGAAGTCATCACGACGCCCCAAACGTGCACCGCTACGAACACGATGATCGTAAACCGCCGGGCCACGTGCATCTGGGCGGACATTCACCCCCTGACTGGCAATATCGATCCGGTGAGCGTCGCCGGGCTTATCACGCCGAAGACCAAAGCGATCATGGCCGTCGACTGGGGCGGCTTGCCCTGCGACTACAAGCTCTTGAAGGCGCACGGTATCCCCGTAATCGAAGACGCAGCCCATGCCTTCCGTGCCCGATACTTGGGGGAGAGCATTGCAAAAACAGGTGGCGATTACGTGTGCTGGAGCTTTCAGGCGATCAAGCACCTGACGACGGGCGATGGTGGCGCGATCAAGGTGCCGAAGGATCAAGAGACCCGCGCCCGCCTCCTCCGATGGTACGGCCTCGACCGCCGCGGATCGAAGCAGCTGCGCTGCGCGCAGGACATCGAAGAGGCCGGCTACAAGTACCACATGAATGACATCGCCGCTGCGATTGGCCTGGCCAATTATCAAGCGGCTGTGGATGGAGTCGAGGCGCACCGCGCCCGCGCAGCGTTCTACGATGCCACGCTGGTCGACGTGGACGATATCACGACCCCCGCCGAACAAGCGTACTCCGCGGAGCACATCACCTATGCGCACGAGTCGTCGTGGTGGCTTTACACGCTGCTCGTCGAGGACCGCCGAAGCTTCATCGACTTCATGCACGGCGAAGGAATCGAGACATCTCCCGTGCACTTGCGAAACGATCGCCACCCAGCGTTCGCCCGCGCGTCCGAGAAGCGAATCGATCTGCCTGGTGTCGACTACTTTTCAGAACGCGAGGTCGCGATCCCGGTTGGCTGGTGGCTTACCCTGGAAGACGTGCAGCGGATCGCAGATGCCGTGAAGCGCTGGTCGAAGCGGCAATGAAACAGTGGAACCTTACGCCGGTGCCTGTCGAAAGCGACGGGCAAGTCGAGGAGATGCGCGTCATCCGAAACTCCTGCCGTGGGTTCATGACCAGAAACCAGGACGAGATCAGCCCCGAAGCCCAGCGGCGCTGGTGGAAGACCGTGGAGCGCGATCAAACGCTCCGCGCCTGGCTCTATCGGCTCGAAGATCACACAGCCGACGCCTCCGGCGTCGTCTCGTTCGTCAACGCGGGCTACGGCATCGTGCGCATCGAAGGCGAGAAGGTCCTGGTGTCCGGAGGCCTGCGTCCCGAATGCCGCGGCATAGGGCTAGGGCGCGCGCTTTTCGCGCACTTGGTCGCCGAATCAGGCCCTGTCGTTCATCTCGAAGTCCTGGAGTCGAACGCCCGCGCCAGGCAGGTTTACGAGCGGCTCGGCTTTCGGGAAGAGGCGCGCATTGCCGGCATTGTCCACATGGTGCGGCGTGGATAAGCGCTACTACCACCCGAAGTGCGACCGCCACTTCGTCCACGTGATCCCTGAAGCGCCTGCGTACACGGATATCCGGGAAGGCTACATCGAGCACGCATCGCGCAACCCGTGGTCAGAAGTCATCAGCGAGACTGCATTCCGCGCTCTGTCGGTCGATCGTGCGAGCGATTACTGGACGAACCCACACACGGTCTACGTGCTCTGGACGTCCATGCCGGCGCCAAACGACGAAGATCGCTACTCGGACGATGCGCGCCACGCGGAAGTGTACGGAGTGTACTCAGAAGCCCTCGACATCAAGCCGTCACGCATGCTGCTCCAGCATCGGGAGAGCTGGGAGCGCTACCGCACCGAGTGTGCCCCGACGTACGACGCGGTCCTTTGCCACACGCCGGAGATAGCTTATCAGATCAATCGCGCAACGGACAGGGCCGCCTACGTTCTGCCGGTCGGCTGGAATCCGCAGACGATGGGGCGTCCGGACTGGAAGCGGCCGCGCAGTCGCCGCTACGCGTTCCACGGCTCGCCGGTCGGCCTTCGCGCCAAAGAATACCCCGAGCTTGAAAGGGAGTGCACGAACCTGACCGGGCTCTTCGGGGCTGCCCTCTTGAAAGAGCTGCGGGATACCGAAGCCACGATCTACGTGCCGCACTCACCCGTGCGATCGTTCAGCAGCTGGCGCCTGTGGCAATGCGTGGCGACAGGCACCGCCATGGTCGTGCCGGGCATGCCCTGGAGCCTTGATGTCTGGCCTGCCGACGCGCGCCAGCACCTTCAGAGCTGGCGCATTCTGCCGGCGTTTCATTTTCACGACGCAAGGCCGCCCGCGGATTGGCTCGCGCTCGCTCGGGACATGCACGAAGATCTGGGTCCAGAATTCACGCTGGACCGTTGCATCGACAATTACCTGGTCGAAGCCGTGCTGGATCTCGAATGAGCCGCCGCATCTTGGTCACTGGCGCCGCCGGCTTTCTCGGCCACCATTTCGTCGAGTCGGTTTTGCGGACGAGCGACTGGGAAGTCGTAGGACTCGATCGACTGGACGGTACCGCCACCTGGAGCCGACTCCTTCATCTCGATGCTTACCGCGAGGCGGGGACCCTTCGGCTCGTCTGGCACGATCTGAAATCGGCGATCCCGTCGTACGTCGAGCACGAGATCGGGGAAATCACCGACATCGTGCACTTCGCGGCAAGCTCGCACGTGGATCGCTCGATCGTGAGCCCGATGTCTTTCGTGATGGACAACGTTGTCGGCACCTGTAACTTGCTCGAGTTCGCGCAAAAGAGCCGCCCCTCCATCACGCGTTTCATCAACTTTTCTACCGACGAAGTGTTTGGGCCTTCAGAACCCGGGGTCGAGTACGCCGAATGGGCGCGCTACGCGAGCTCGAACCCCTACGCCGCCTCGAAAGCCGGCGCCGAAGAGCTCGGCGTCGCGTTCTTTCGCACCTACGGCGTGCCGGTCGTCACCACGCACTGCTCGAACGCGTACGGCGAACGGCAGCACCCCGAAAAATTCATCCCGAAATGCATCAGGAACATCCTTCAAGGTTTTCCGGTGCAGGTCCACACGACGCCCGATGGGACGGTGACGCGCCGCCAGTACGTCCATGCGCGAAACGTTGCTGCCGCGCTCCGCTTTCTCTTGGAGAAGGGTAAGCCGGGCGATAAATACAACATCGTCGGCGCGGACGTCGATAACCTCGCGCTCACCGAGTTCATTGCAAAGATCCTCGGCCGACCTGTCGTAACCGAGCTTGTCGTGCCGGGCGAGCGGCCAGGGGTAGACGGCGCCTATTCGATGAGCGGCCGCACGCTCGAAGCGCTGGGCTACGAGCATCCGAAGGGCTTTCAGGAGAGCCTGAGAAAAACGGTCGAGTGGTCTGTCGCGCACCGGGAGTGGATCCTGCTCGGGCCCGCGCAAAGCAAAGGAGCCTGAGCCATGATCCGCACCGTCTTCTCGGCCACGATCAACTACGACCACCCGCAGCGCGGCATGGAGACCGCGCTCCGCGGCATCTTCGGCCAGGATCGCGTTCACACGTTCGACTACTACCAGCGGCTCATGAAGCTTGGAAATCAGAACAAGTTCAAGCCCACGGTGAACGGCGAGTTTCTTCGTGCTGCCGTCGCCGCCAAGCCCGACTGGGTCTGGCTCCAGCTCCAGGACACCGAGATCATCACGGCCGATACGCTGGCGAAGCTACGCCAGGCGCTTCCGAAGGCAGTCATCACGCACTGGACGGGCGATTGCCGGCCCCAGGTGAGCGCGTACCTGTCTTCGATCTGCAAGGCGACCGACATCACCCTGGTCTCGAGCACGGGTCAGCTACCGATGTTCCGCGCTGCCGGCGCGCCCCGCGCCGAGTACTGCCAGATCGGACTCGACTTCGAGGAAGACGTGCTCGGCATTCCAGATTGGACGCCGCCGTTTCGCGTGCCCGCCGCCGTCTTCATCGGCAACTACTACGAGAAGGCGTTTCAAAAGGGCACCGAGGAGCGCAGGGTCGCGATCGAAGCGCTCGTGAAGGCCGGCATCGACGTCGGCGTTGTCGGCACCGGTTGGCCGAAGGGGATCCCGGTTGCCGGCCGATGCGGCGTGAAACAGCAACACCACGTTTGGAAGCGCGCAAAGGTCTGCCTCAACATCAATCACTTCAACGACATCGAGCGCTACTACTCCGACCGCCAGCTCATCGCGATGGCCTCGGGCCGCCCCGTCGTGTGTGCACGCGTGCCAGGGCTCGAGGAAGAGTTTCGTGATGGCCGCGAGTGCAGGATGTTCCCGAGCCTGATGACTCCGCCGGAATCCGCAAACGCTCAACTGGTGGAGTTCGTGAAGGGGCTCCTAGACAACCCGGAACGGTCTAACCAGATGGGCCACGCCGGCCGGCTTTGCGTGGTCAGCAAGCACACCTGGTTCAATCGGTTCACCGAGCTCTTACCCGTGATCGAAGAGCTCAGAAAAGCGAAGGAGCGCCTGCAATGACCAGAGAGACCCTAGTAGAAGCCATCCTCGCCGCCGCCCGCGCGGCCCACGAAGCCAACCGCGCCTACTGCATCGGGCTTGGCGATGAGAGCCAGAAGTCTTGGAACGAGGCGGAAGGCTGGCAGCGGGTGAGTGCGATCAAGGGCGTTGCCGCGATCATAGCATCGGGAAGATTTGTTCCGGAGTTAAGCCACGACGCCTGGTGCCAGGAAAAAGTTCGCACGGGTTGGACGTATGGCCCCGTAAAGGACGCATCAAAGAAAGAGCATCCGTGCCTGGTGAAGTACCACGAGCTCCCGTATCCGCTGCAAGCCAAGGACGCCATCTTCGGGGCAGTCGTCGTTGGGATCTTGAAAGAACGCGGCGTGATCGTTCGGCAGAGCTCATACGATCAAATGAACACCGAGATCATCCTCGCCCTACTCGGCGATCTCGTTCGCGACTGAGCTACCAGTTCTGCCACGACGCGCCGAGGTGCCAGGCTCCGTCCTCGCCGTAGTACCAGACGCCCGCCCAGTAATAGGGCGGGCCGCCCGCGTGGTTTTTGAAGTCGAAAGAGTAGTCCTCGCGGAGCGCGTCGTTCCAGTTCACGTCGGCGAAGTAGAAGTTGTACCCGCATTTTGACGGCACCTGCTGCCAGCCGTAGCCCGTATACACGTACAGGCAGTGCCAGCCCTTGACCTCGGGGGCGAAGCCCGCCCAGTAGAAAAGTCGCGGCTGGATCACGCCCCACGAAGCTATCCCGCCCCACCGCCTTCCGGCAAGAAAACGGGCCGGAACGTCAGCCCCAAAACGTCTGATGCACGAGTGCGCGGGACTTTCGGCACGGGTGGAGCGGGTCCCCGCCGCGGGTGAGACCAAGGCACCAGAGGGGCTTTTCGAGAAGCGGCTTCACCTGCGACCAGCGCGCCTTGGCCATGCTGTGGCCGCCCCAGGCGCAGACGATGGCATCGACCGCGCCCGCCGCACCCACGATGAACCGGTCGTTGTGCTCGCCGATCGCGTCCTCGGTCGCGGTCTCAACGAGCTTCTTCGGATCGGTCGCGATGAGCGCGTAGAGGTTCGTGAGGTAGAAGCCGCCGAACCCCCAGGCGTTCGTGTAGTGCTCGATCTGGAGCACCGTCGCATCGTTGTCGATTGCGCCGGCGATGCTCGGGTTTAGGCAGAGCCAGCCAAGCATTCGTCGGCACGGGTTCCAGTTCCGGGAAAGCGCGTACCGGTGCGTTCGACGGCCCTTGCTGAACCACGCGTGCTCCTGTCCGGTTACCGATCGCTGAGTGAAGATCCCGGGCACGTCCGCGAACAATGTGTCGGCTTCGATCACGCGGGCTTCAGCCGGCGAATCAGGGAGTCGGCGTGTGCTTTCACCGCGTCATCAATCACGTTGTCGGCGAGATGCTTCATGACGGCTTCGGCGATCTGCTCGCGCTTCATGCGGCAGACCTCGGCGGCGATTTCGCCGACGATAGTGTGGGTCGCGGCCACGATCGCGGGATAGACACCCTTGGACGACTCGTCGTAGTAGCCAGGTCTCGAATCCATCACGATTAACACGGCCCGTTCAATCACGGCTTTGCGGAGCGCCTCCAAGGACTCTGGCGTTCTAAGGAGGCCCGACTCTTCGAGCGTTTGCCTCACGACGTCGCCGGCACCGAAGCCCGCATGTTTCTCGATGTCCTTCTTTATCCCGGCGAGGTAAGCGGTCACGACCTCTTGCCGCTCTTCAGGGCCCGCCATCGCCCAGAGCTCGCGGAAAAGGCTGAGGCCCACCGTGGCTTGGAGTTTGTCCAGCGAGTATGCGAGCGCTTGCCCGGCGCTTTCAGCTTGCGTGATGAGTTGCTGCAATTGCCATTGATCCATCGCCATCGGAGTCCCTGCTTTCTTCGGTAACGCGGCGAAAAGCCACCGCCCAACACCAAGGGTTTTCAATCCAGCGCCAATGTTCCGTGTCGCCGTAACGCTTCGTAGATCCCATAATACACCGCCGTCACCGGGTGTTTCACACGGCGTAGATCGATCGGCAGAGTGACTCGGTCCTTCTTGCCTTCGAGGATCGCACGGACCATGGGTGCCGTGAAAATGATCGGCCATTCTTTCACACGATCACGTCGCACCGCGCGCCCATCCTTTCAAGCCGCTCCCGCGCCCGCCGAATACTCCGCTCGCCACCGAGCACCCGCATTCCGTACGGTGCCCCGCCGATCACGCTGTCCCCCTCGAACGCGATCGCATAGGTCGCGTACTTGGTTTCAACGCGGAGCCAGGAAGCGTGCGCGATGCGAAGCCGCCGATTCACGTTGACAGCACTGATAGCAGTGATAGTAGTCGGGGTCAACATGTCCGAAGCCTGCGGCGATCCAGTGAACCACCCGACCCATTACACCAGTGACCGAAGCGGGGTCGAGTGCATCGAGTTCGTCGAGCTCTTGCCCTTCAACGTCGGCAATGCCGTGAAGTATATCTGGCGGCGGGATCACAAGAGATCAGAGAAAACGGATCTCGAAAAGGCGCTCTGGTACCTGAAGCGCGAGCTCGCCTTCAGAAAGCGGATGCTCCATTCCGATTCCGATTCACGCCGCTACGAGCACGACCGCGGTACCCTGGCGTACAGGGTCCTGGCTAGCAGCGAAGACGAGCTCCTCAGCGAAACCGTAATGGCCCTGTCGGGCGACGTCGTCACGGACAAGATCGAGTTCGTCCTACTGCTCGTGAAAAGCGCGCTGGCGGAGCTCGGTCATTCGGGATCGAATGCACAAGGAGAAGGTCAATGAGAAACGTCACCATCCACACGGGCCTACCCACCGTGGCCATGATTGTACGACCGGCGCTCTATCTGCCGGGCATCAACGAAATGATGGGCTGGGTGAAAACGCATCGGCCTGAATGCCTGGATGGTGATCCCACGGACCTCGCCGCGCTCTTCCCGCACAAGCTTGCGCCCGAAGACGGCCGGACAGTGACGGACGCCGAGCTCGCTGTCGAGATAGCTGGAAGGAAATGCTACGACAGCTGGGGGCTCAAGGCGGGTAAGAAAACGAACCGCGACTACATCGCGAGCACGCAGTCGGGCGAAGTCCCGCACCGAAGCATCGCGTATCACCCAAAGTTCACGTTCTTCATCGCCGGCGTGTCCCGCCGCGTTTCCCACGAGCTTATCCGAAACTACGTGGGAGCGGACCGCGATGAAGAGGGGTCTCCGTCGCAGGAGAGCACGCGCTACACCGAGCATTACGGCTGGTACATCGCACATCCCGCTATCGTGAACGACCCCGCCGAACTCCGGGAGTTCGAGCGGGCGATGAATCTGAACTACAACTATTACATCGACTACATCATGAGGAAGTCAGCGGCCTACGAAACCAAGCACGGCCGGGCGCCGACGGGGCTCGAGCGAAAACGCATCTACGAATCGGCGAGCCCGTACTTGTCGCACGCGTGCGAGACGAGCTGGATCTGGACCACGAACCCCATCGCTCTCGCCAAGCTTTTTCTCGAGCGCGGCGGCGAAGGCGCAGACCTCGAGTTTCAGCGCCTGGCTGCCGTCTGGGCAAAGGTTTGCTTCGACTACGCACCGAACCTGTTCCCGCAGGAGCATGTGCGCGTCCTGGCGGACAAGGCCGCGTCCTGGGCGCCAACGGGTTAAGCTGTGCCGCAGAAGACTTCCAAGCGGCCGGCGCGCTGCGAGTGGTGCAAGGAGCCCGCGCTCGACTACCATCGAGCGCACACCTATCGCTTTCTAGAATCCGGTGACATCAGCGGGACCCGGACCGAGCACGCGCTCTGCCTCGCACACTACCTCGAGTGCGAGTTCGGGCTGCTGCCCTGGGTGTGCACGAAGGCCTGCCAGAAGCGCAGGGGACGGAGCTCGGACGCCAGGCTTCGCGCAAACGATCACATCGTGTGGATCGTGATGGAACAGACGCTCGCCCGCGAGGGATTGCGAACTTCTCCGAAGTGTCCCTGGTGTGGCAAGCGTATGCACACGCTTTCCCTGCGGCGGCGCAAATGAAAGCGCTGAGCGGCCGGCAACCGTGGTGGTGGGCGATCCTGTCGTCCGCGCTCGCTTCCCCGAAACGGATCGATAACCGTTCGTGGAACACGCACTACCGCGGCCCGATACTCCTGCACGCCGCGCAGGCGGCGCCCCAGGCCGAGGTCGAAGCCGCGCTTACGTGGATGATCGATCGGCGCTTGATTCAGCGCGCCGATTGGCCGGGACTCGATAGCGTGCAGCGAGGCGGCTTCGTCGGCCGCTGTCACCTGGTCGATGTGATCCCGCCGGGCGAGCCGATTACCGCACTAGCTGTCGTGCGCCAGCACGGCGTTGATCTCCGCTGGTGGATGCGGGACAAATACGGGTTCGTGCTCACCGACGTCGAGCCGCTACCGTTCACGCCCTGGCCCGGAGCGCTGAGCCTTTTCAATGTTCCGGAACATGTCACCTTCGTCACGGATCCTGGGAAATGAGCAAACTTGCGAGCAAAGAAGATCTGGAGGCGTTCGACCGATGGGTCGACGAAGTCAACGCGGAGCTGAAGCGGCTGGGAAAAGACGAAGTGTGCTTGCCCGAGAATTCCATCGGATTAAGGGTTCATATCTGGATGATCGCGTACGCCAAAGGCGCGCCGCCCGAGTACTGGGCCAGCCGGCTTTCCTTAGGTAAGCAATGAGCGCTCCGTCAACATCAGACCGCCAGATCGAGGTCGTGATGTATCTGGTGTTCCGCGGTGACCTGAAGCTGTCGAAAGGCAAGGTTGCGGCCCAGGCTGGACACGCCGTGCAGCTCTGCCTTCGCGCGATCGAGCGATCGAAAAACCCGCTTGCGCAGGCGCTTCTGACGGAATGGGAACGCGGCAGCTATCCCAAGATCGCGCTGAAGGTCCGCGATGAACGGGCGTGGGATCTTCTGAAGGGTCTCCTCAATGCCACGCGCGTTTCGGGACTCGAATTCTATGGCGGCCTCGACGGCATCGAGCCCATCTATGCCGTGGTCGTTGACGAAGGCCGCACCGAAATCCCAGCGGGAACCGAGACGTGTCTCGCGCTGATGCCGCTGCCACGCCCTACGGCGCACACTTACGTCGGTGACCTCCCGCTCTACTAGAGTTCCCATGCGAATCCGCGTTGTTTCCGATCTGCACTTCGAGTTTCAGCCAGACCGGGGGCATGCGCTCATCCGTTCGATGCGGCTCGATGAAGACCCGCCGGATGCCCTCGTCATCGCCGGCGATCTCGCCCCGCACCGCATGCTCTGCGAGTCGTTGATCCGCATCAACGATGCAGTGAAGCGCCAGACGCCGGCGTCGACCCCGATTCTCTACATCCCGGGGAATCACGAATACTACGACGCGGAGTTTTCGGACGTCTACAATATGAGCCTCCCGGCGGGAGTCACCAACCTCGGTATCGAGACGAGCCGTTTCTATGGAGGCGAGGTAATTGGCGAGACGCTCTGGTTTCCGCGAAACGAGGAAGAGCGCCACCAGCAGTACATGACGGACTTTCGGGTCATCAAAGACTTCAAGAACTGGGTCTACGCTGAGAACGCGCGGTCGTGCGCGCGGCTCGAACTCCTTGTGGCAAGAAACTCGATCGTCGTCACGCACCACTTGCCGACCCGCCACTCCATCTCGAAGCGCTGGCAGGGCAATCCCCTGAACCGCTACTTCGTAACCGATCTCACAGCGCTCATCCTGCAGAAGCAACCGAAGCTCTGGATCCACGGCCACACCCACGATTCCAAGGACTACAAGCTCGGCGTGACGCGCATCGTGTGTAACCCGTACGGCTACTACCCGAACGAACTGAATCCGGAGTGGAACCCGTGCTTCGACGTGGAAATCTAGAGCCCGATGTCTTTCGTAGCCGTGCTATCGAGCACATCGGCATGCCGGATGTAGATCGCTGTCGACTTCGGCGAGCGGTGACCCACGTGCCGCTGGATCGCAACGGCGTCTTTGCCCGCGCGATGCGCGGCGGTGATGTAGCCCGCGCGAAGCGAGTGGCCCGAATAGCCATCGCCCATGCCGGCCCTGCGCGTGTAGTCGCGCACGATCCAGTTTAGCGTGTCGTCGTCAAGAGGTTTTTCGATGGCCCGATCTTGCCGGTGGACGCAGCGCAAAACCGTCCCGCTGTCAATCCCTGATCGCGAAATCCATTCGTCCATCGCCCGCACCGGGCAGACGTCGGCGTGCGCACCGTGGGTGATGAGCCGTTCGTGCCCGCGGCCCTCCTGGTCGCTTTTGGTGTGGGCAAGCCGCACCAGAAACCCGCGCTTCACCCGCTCGAGCTGGCTCAGCCGGAGCCCGCAAAACTCGCTCCGCCGGAGCGCGGCGGCAAGGCCAAAGGAGAGGAGAGCGAGGTCCCGCGCGCCGCGCAGGCGCCCGGTATCGATGAGCGGGCGGATGCGGGCCCGAAGGTCGTCCGGCAGAAGCGGGCGGGCCTGATGCTCGGCCGCCACCCCGCGCCGGCGCCGCGCGCCCTGCAAGATGAGCTGGATCTGGGGGTGGCCCGTGGGCGAGCCCGTTCCGGCGTGCCGGTGCCGGTCGGCGATGGCCGCCATGGCCTGCTGGATGGTCGACATGCTGCGGCGGAGGTCGACCAGGTAGGAGACGTACATCGCGACCGCCGCGGGCTCGACGGGCAGCTCCGCCCCTAGCCCCCGCGCGCGGCACCAGGCCTCGAACGCGGCCCATTGCCGGTCGTACGCGCGGCGGGTGTTCGAGGCTTGCGCTTCGGCGGCGAGCTCTTCGGCGCCCCCGATCAGCGTCTCGAGCTCGCGGTTCAGGGCCGCGGTGCCGAGCAGGATCGGTGGCTTGTCCGTCACAGGACGAGCTTGTCGCGGAAGGGCTTCGTGAGGAGCTTGCCGATCCGCTGGTAGACCCGCGCTCTTCGCCGGGCTTCTTTCATGGGGTTTCTAGGCGGCAGCGGTTCAAGCGTGACCACGATCACGTACCGGTCCGCCTTGGGCGAACGGCCAGCGAAAAATGAGCGAAGGGGAGCGAAATCCCGGGCGGCCTCAGTTTCTTGGATCACCTCGAGCACCGGCTGGCAAGCGTAAACCGTCCGCTTCTGGCCCTCGAACACGACGAATCGCTGTTCGATCCCGTCGACGAGGTTCGTGGTGTGCTCGTACTTCAGGGCCTGCACGTCTGGGATGACGTTCCAGCCGCGATCGTTCTGGGTCAGGGACAACGCCCGAACCGTGCCGGCCACGGCCGGTTCGGACTCGAAGATCACCGCCCCGGTCGGCCCATAGCTCGGCCTGCGCATCATCTCGTTCGGAATACGCGTCCAGTACCCCATGGTGACGAAGGCCTTACCGCACGCACGGCAGGGCAGCGGCTTCTTTCGGCCCATCGCGCGCTGCTCTTCGGCGCAGACGCATGGCTTACGCCGCCGCCTCGGCTTCACAGCTGCCGCCCCAGGGCGTACGCGGCTGCCCCAAACAACGGCACATCGAAAGCGCTCTCCAAAATGGGGTTTTCGCTGGTGAGCTTCTGGTACAGCGCAGTGGACTTGATGAGCGCGCGGAGCTCTTCCGCCGTGGGCTCCCGGACGAGCGGATTATCCCAGAGAAACGAGTAGACGCGCCGCGACGCGGCCGGGGCGGCCAGCGCAGAGCCGAGGGCTCCGAGGAAGCGGCGGCGGTTCATTTGATGCGAGCTATCCGCTTGAAATCAATCGGCTGGTCGCGCCGTGCGCGCAGAAATGAGTTTTCGCGCATGAGCACTTCGCGGCTCTTCCGTCCCTTTGCGACCGCCTGTTCGTCAGCGACTCGCGCCGCTTGTTTTTCCGCGGCTCGGTTTGGGAAATCTCGATTCGGTCCCGTGATGATCTTGATGGGCCCGGCGTAGATCGTCGGCCACCGGCGACCCTCAATTCCCCAGGCCCAGTGGTAGCGCGCTGCCGACCAGCCGCACCATTGAAAGACGCCGGTTAACCATCGCGTTCTCAGCGCGATCACGCTTGGGCCGTCCTGCTGCCCGTGAGCGCAAGGCGTGCGGAGAGATCCTCCTCCCGCCGCCGCGCGGGCCCGAAGGAGATGTTCAGGAACGCGTTGGGGGAATCGGGGCCGCAGCGCAGAATTCTGTAGCCTTCCTCGATAGCGGCCGCGATGAAGGCCCCGTTGCTGACGTAGAGGTAGTCCCCAGTCCACGCCCGGCCCCAGGGGTCTACCTGGTCGAAGCTCTGACCAAGCGTTCGCGTCCAGTCTTCCACGAAATGCTTCAGTCCATACGACGAGACGGTACGGTTCACCGACTTCCGCGGTTCGGCATGTAGCCGAAGCCACCGCCGGCAGAGCTCCACCTGTTCAGGGTCTGGATCTTCACAGCGCGGGTACTTAGATGTGCGGATTCCGTTGGCGTCGATTTCGAGCTTACGCATGGCATCACTCCCTGATAATTTCCCTTATCCTAGTCTACCGGTTCGGGCAACCGGACCCGGCGCGCGGCGGCGGTGAGCCCGCAGAAGGGCGCCGCTTCTTCTGGGGATCCGATCTGGCGCTGAACCCCATCTTTGCAGCTGGCGAAAATGCCGTACTCGTTCATCCAGCCCCGCGAGCCCGGTGCGCGCTCATTGGCGATTTCCTGCGCTGCCGCGTCAATAGCCACCACGGCTGCGTTGTAGAGGAGACAGCTCGCGCAGCCCCCGTCCGTGTTCCTCTTGGTGCCGCAATACTCACACCGCATGGCTTCAAGGCCTCCCGTTCATCCGCGCCCGGTCGGCTTCGTAAAGCCGCTTGAACCAGAGGATTTCGAGCGCGTCGCGCAGGGCGTTCGCGACGGCCTCGTCACCCATCTCGTCGAGCTCCGACGTCAAGGCCTCGACGTCTTGGTAGATGTCAACCAGATCACGGCTCTGCGGCGTACTGGGCGCATCAGACATTTTACGATTGACTCCTCACCGTAGCCGATCCTTAGGACTGCCCGCGTCGGCGGGTCCGCCATCTCGAAACCGCCTCGCCGAGCACGAGCATGAGCAGAATGGGCCAGAGCAGAATGGCGACGATAAACATACAGCCCTTTTCGTTATCATCGTCATACTTTGAAAACGCGGTCGTGATCTCTTTGATCCGGAGCCCAATGAAGAACGCGCCGAACAGCGCGTAAGCGACCATGTACAAGCCAATTATCACGCGCTCGGACTCCGAAGGAACACCCTGCGGATTTCCGCGGCCATGAGCTCGCGCGGTGACTCCGGCGCGAGTGGCGGGCGGAGGTTACTGGCGCTTGTCGTGCGGTCCTTCGGCAAGCACGCTGGCGGCCCCGCTGGCCCGTGCCGTTCCATCAGAAGGCATGCTGTTCGGTTCAGCGCCACGTGCGCGATGACGACTTGGTAATCCAGAACTTCACCGAACGAGTGATCCCAGAGCTCCCATTGAGACCCTCTCTGGTACAAGAACTCACGGAGCGTCTGTTCATTTTCCGTATACTCTAGCGCTTCGGTCAGGACCGCCGCCGCTGCTGGCCTGCACTCGTGTTCGTAGTCCTTGATGAAATCCTTGATCTGCGCGATGGCCAGGTCTTCGTCGTAGTCCCGTATACTGTCGCGCCCGCGTCCCATGCCGATCGTTGCTTTCTGCGCGACGTAATAATCGACATCGCGGCAGAGTCCCATCCAGCAAAGCCGATTGAAGGCGTCCTGGTGATCGCTGTAGTGGCCGAAGCGCACGACCTCGAAGTCACCGTGCACGATCAGCGATCCGCCGATTCCGGCGATGATCTCACACCTGGCCGTGAACGTGCCCGACGTTCCAAGTATCCAGCGCGCCCCGCGCCCTTCGTCCCAATAGTTCTCGGCCAATAGATCGTGGCCTGCTAGCATTTCGATTGCGCGCCACTGGCGCTTGCGAAGCTCCTCCTGTGCCGTGTAGTTCATCGGCGCCACTCTGTTTCGTGGAGCGCTTCGAGCTCGGCGTAGTGCTGCTCGCAGATGTAGTAATTGGCGCCTTCAATCGGATCGAGGATCCGTCTGGAGGCGTCGAGACTAGGACAGCCTTTAATCGCGCAACCGAACTTAGAAAGAATCGGATGACCCGCGCGAGTAGGGTCTGCGACTTTAACAACACCTGTCGCGATAGCGCTGCCATCTATCGTGAGGCATCCCATGCCCATGTGTTCGGCGAATCGCCGGAAGTCCTTCCGTAGCGCCTGAAGCTCGTCTGAGGCTACGACCTTCTGATCGCCCAGGTCGTTCTTGAAGCCGGGCAGAAAGCGTACGCCCACCGTGGGCACGACAGCTGGTCTCCAGGTCATGCCGCACGTTTGGCAGGAATGGGTGTGGTGCGGCTTCGTCGCAAACTCCCCCTCGTCCACGTGTAGCGCCCCGCACGTTGGGCAGACGAGGCGCATGGGAATCGGTGTGGGCACTTCGGTCACGGCGCCTCTCCGTTCTCATCGACGATCTCGATGTTCTTCATGCCGGTGGCCGAAAGGAGTTTGTCGTAGAGATCTGCCAAGAGCACGACGTGATCGTCCGGTATCGTGAACGCGCCGCCAGGCGGCTTCCCCACGAGCTCCTTTTTCAATTGGACGAACGGCCACAGGGCGTCGAGCACTTGCGCGATCAGCCGCTCGGTCTCGAGATTTTTGAGGACAGTCAGATCGTGCTGCATCGCGCGCATAGTCTGGCGCTTGCGAATACCGAGAACGAACATCAGGTCGAAGATCGCGAAGAACGGCCAACCAAAAATCCAGCCCGGCGTGACGACAGCGAGCGCACGGGCTGCCGCTGGGCCAAGCGCCTTCAGCGTGCCGCGCATCTTGTGGGCTGCGTACGCCGCGTACACAACGCCGACAGCCAGGTAGACGATGATAATCGGTTTGATCACTTGGCTTCACTCCGCGATAGCAGTGACAGCACTGATAGCACGCCGCCTGCCGCAGGCGCAATAGTCCCCCGCCGAAACTTGCCTAGCCCCGGGATCGCATGCGATCCTTCGTAGCGTGCTACCCCCCTGGCTTCATGCGACGCGGCGTCCCGACGGATACATTGCGGTAGCCTGCGACGTGTGCCGCCAAGCAGGACCCATCACGCCCGCACAAGCCAACGCGTTCCTGCGCCAGCACGCCGCGCACCGAAGCCAGGCTTCCTCGCACCATGGACTTGGCGACATGATCGCGGGCGCTACGAAGGCCATGGGCATCACGCCCTGCACCCCGTGCGAAGCGCGCAGGCTAGCGTTGAACCGCATGGCGCCGCGCGTCTGGCGCCGGTGAAACGCCCGTCTCTCCGGGCCGTCACGTCTTCGCTAGTACTTTCGCTGCGACGCGATTTCGTAGCAAGGCTTTACCCCCGACGTCCGGGGACCGCTGATCGGCATAGCGGCGGCGCCGTCCCATGCGTTTTCGGGATGGGACACCCGGCTCGAGACGTCCAGAAGTAGTTCCGCAAAAACCCGGGCGCAAGCCTAAAGCCGCCGGGTCATGTCCCTGTCGGTCACGATCCCTGGCATCCGGCGGATGAGCGCGATCGCGCTATCGAACACGACGATCCCGCCGCAGTAGCGCTCGATGTACACCGCCAGCGGCGTGGACGGCCACTTGTCGATCGTCACATCGGAATCGCAGGAGTCCCAGATCCGTCCGCGCCCCTCACGCCCTACAAGTGCCAGGTACTCGCGCTGGATCGGTGGCGGGAACGCCGGCCAGAGCTCGGGCCCAATCGCGTCGCAATCCGCGTGCGAGAGCCACCAGATCACAGGGTACACGGGAGCTACTGATCCCCGGCTGCTGCCGGCGGAGGTTTGTTCTCCCGCGCCCGCGTCAAAAGCACCTCGATCAGATCGAGCAGGATGTGCGCGCTTTCGCCGGTCAGCGCCGACTTATTGACGAACGCGGCGCCCGGGTGAAGGGCCCCGACCTCGGCTTCACCATCGGGGTAACCCGACACGTACACGATCGGCATTCGGGGCCACATCTGCTGGAGCTCGAACCCCAATACCGCCCCGCTCGCTCCCGGTAGGACGTAATCGATCACGGCAAGATCGAACACCGTCGACTCGAGGAGGCGGAGCGCTTCTTCGCTATCCACAGCACAGATAACTTCGTACCCAGCGGGAGACAGGAGCTTCTCGAACACCCAACGCGCCGAGGGCTGATCTTCGACAACCAGCACCCGCGCTGGAGCTCTAGGCGGCGCCCGCGAGCTTTTCTTGTGCTGCTCGAGCAAGCGGCTCGCTACCTCGTTCAATGCCCCCGCGGCGAGCTCTGCGTTCTGCCGCACGATGGCGGCCTTCTCCCGAATGATCCCCGTGTCCGGTTCGTCGTCGAATTCCGATGCAGAGACCGGTATTACTGGCGCCGCAGTTCTTCCAGGTCGCAGAGCCGCTCGATCGCCGTCGTCACTCGCTCCGTCACCGTGACCAGCGTCTTGGCCCCCTCCCGGTTGTCCTGCTTGTGGGCTTCGTGGATCGCCCGGATCTCCGCCTTGTGGTTTTCGTGAAGAGTCTTCAATTCGGTCTCGCATTGAATCCTCGCCGTATCCCGATCCTTGTATGCCTTCTTCACTTCAAGAAACAGAAACACGACGGCGCCGGCTAAGCTGCTCACCGCGACACTCAAGAGTGCAGGAACAGTTACTGCTTCCATTCTTCGGAATTACCATCGGAGCCGGACGACTCCCAGTTTCAGACCAACTTCACCACGGCATCCCTTCCCAGGCGGCGTCGTAAAACGATGCTCCAGGTGGTAGTCCCGGAATGAGACTATACCCTTGACCGAGCCCGCGTAAAGCTGCCGATCGTGACAGGTGCGCATCGCGGGCGAGCCGCGCATCGGCCATGATGCCGATGGTCGCAGTATCCGCGGCGAACTCGTAGGCCGCGCTCGGATCAAGCCACTGGACTTCCTGGGCAGCTTGCTGGTAGCGCACGAGGTTTGGATCGTGCGGATCGAAGTTGAACGGATCGTGCGGCCGGTTCGCGTAGGCGAGGAACGCGGCGGTGCCCCGGTCGGCAGCAAGCCGCGCTTCGGGTGGCACCCCTGGGCCAAGGTCGATGTGCGGGGCGTTCGCAGAGGGCGCGAAGTAGCCAAGCTCGCGTGTACGGAAAATACCAAGCGCCATCGGACTACTCTACGCGCGGCGGTCGGTCTGGCTCAAGTTTTTGCTCCGGTTCATCCACGGTCGGCCAAGTTGGATGAAACTTCTCGAGATATGCGCGTAGGCAGCGGTCGAGAAAGTCGCTCATCGCCACGCGCCGGATGAGCTTGGCCACCTGCGCGTCGACCGTGAGCACTTTGGTAGGCCGATTCTTCGCGCGCACCTGAACTAGGACGTCTTTCAGGCGCGCCATCGGTCCGCTTCACATCGCGCTGACGCACTCGACGCACCCGGTGACTTTCACCGGCAAGCGCCAGCGGTCTCCACGAAACTCCTTCACGTGCCCGCACTCGAGCGTGAGCTTGTGCACGAAGGTTACCCACCACGAGATGTGGCGACCGCGAATACTCGTGTGCGCGATCTCCGACTCGGCGCGCGAAACGATCTTTTTACGCGGCGCCTTCACGAGTAGCCCTCGAGCTGGTCGCCCGTGGCGGCATTGTCGCAGCAGGCCCCTGGCTTCTGCGCTCCATCCCACAGTGACCACGATCCCTTCGGCTGCACTTCAGTTGGCTGGCACAGCCGCCAGAGGCAGCCGCAGATCTTGCAACGAAACTTAGGCGCGAGCGCAAGTAGCTTCCAGGCTATTTGCACCTGCTCGCGGAGCAGATTGACCGCTTGATATAGCGACTCATAGTGGAACACGGCACGCCTGCCGTTCCCATTCGGCGGGACGTACTGGTTCAGCCATTTCCAGGTGGTGAGCTCAGATCCCAAGTGATCAGGGTGCAGAACGCGCGCAGCCGGGCCATTACCACCGGCATCCTCGGGACTCTCGTTCCCTTGCTCTGGCTGAGTTTTCACCGGCGGGACGTCACTCGCCGGGGTAGCCTCACTTGAGCTATGCGCGCGTTCTGCATCCGATCCGCAAAGCACATCGATGGCGTCGCGCATCCGGCGAATCTGCTCGTCGAGATCCTTACGCAACGCTTCGCATTCCCGCTCTTTGCCCATGCACGATTGCTTCCAAATGTCCCGCTCCCGCTCGGCCTGCAGCGCGCGTTCTAGAAAGCCGGCGTGCGCCGCATGGCACGCCCCGCACTCGAGCTCGAGGCTTTCTCCGCAGCCTGGGCACACGTAGCTATCTACCGGCTCGGTCATTCCTCGAGCCACTCCACGCAGCGCCCGATGCGAACCCCGCCACGAGCACGCAGGCCGTCCGACAGACCATCCCTCAATTTCTTTGCCCCCTCGAGCGTATCCGCCACTTCGTAAAACAGCTTGCCCGTGTATGGGGACCGGTACGCCACCACGAAGGCTTCTCCGCCGTCCTCAACCCATTCGGGATCGACCGGTTCCATCACGCCCGCTTCCGAGCCGAGCTCCGCCTGCATTCGCGACGATTCGTTTCGAGTTCCGCTATCATGCGTAGGACCTTCGGATCCGGCGCGGCCTCGGCGCCGCGCGGCATGAGGTGCCCGCACGAAGCTGCCGCCACGCGCTTCTTCGCGAAGCCCTCCATCTTGCATAGATTGACGACCCAGACGCGCTCGCCCAAAAGCCACGGAACCCCTTCGACCACGCCGGCGAAGGTCCGATCCGCATCGCCGAGCACCGACTGGTACCAGACCTTCGCCCCGTCCTTGATCCACTCGAGGTCGACCGGGAGTTTCGGTTCTTCCATCACGCCCTCGCCTGCCGGATCAAGCGAAGGAGCGCTTCGTTGTAGCTCACGTTGTGCCCTTCCTTGGCCGACAGGGCGAGGCAATGCTCGTGTAGCCACCGCTTGTCGTCTTTGCCCATGCGTAAGGTCATCACGACCACGCCATTTTTATCGCGCGCAGGTGGGGTCTTCGCGCCGTTCCGGCGTGCGGTTTTCATGAAAGTGGATCCTTAACGCAGTGGTGGCAGTGCTGTCAACGCTATCATTTCATGATTACGTGAGCCACTGCCAGATCGAGCCGGCCCAGCCTGCGTAGCCACGGGCCGTTGGGTGGATTTGATCGGGGCCCCGGGGGATTTCTAGGAGCTGGGAGGGAAAGTAGTTCGACCCAGGGATTTCAGACCGGATCATGGCGACGACGCCATTGGTGGGCCTGGGAAGCTTCGGCGGACCGATCCAGACGACAGGGACGCGCGCTTCCGAAAAGCGTGCGAGCAGCTGTTTCAGGTAGCCCCGCTGCCGTTCCGCAGCTCCTTCGCCTTCCAGGTATTCGTCGTTCGTTCCAAGAGAGATGAGGGCGAGCGTCGGCTGAAACGAGCCCATCTTGTCGCCGAGCGCCGCACTTCCAGCCCACTGATCGATCCGCGTGCCCTGCTTGGCGATCGAGTCGAAGACGACGCCCTGGTCCTTGGCGATCGCGCCCATCGGCGGGGCGAGCCCAACGGCCAGGGAATCGCCGACCAAGAGGAGCCGCGTTTTGCCAGGCTCGATGCGCGGCCCGCGTAACGCCCGTACAAGCCCCACCGCCGCCGCAACGGAAAGCCCCGCGTAAAGCCACAGACGGTCCACGGGATGGATGCTAGGGACTACCCGAGGCGGGAGTCCAGAAATCCAGCGGGAAGATCCCCGGCGGAAGGCACGTAGGACAAAGCATGGGCGTTGATTTTCGTGGATACGAGGCGGTCGAGCTCGTGCTTCGCGGAACGAGCTTCCGCGAAGAGTACGACAGCGTCGAGTACATCAGGCTCTCGACCAGCTTTCCATACGCCGATGGGCTCGTGGACGGCATCTATCGCGTGAGCGGCAAGCGCACCGAAACGTCGGTCAGTTTCTCGTACGGCGGCTATAACGAATGGCGAAGCCAGCTCGCCGGGCTCGTTGGCACGACGGCGAGGTCGGTGTGGGACAACCCGAAGCCCGGGCCTTTCGTTGAGCTCATCAACAACAGTGACTGCGAAGGCTTCATCGGTCCGCGCTTTTGCCAAAAGCTCGCCCTGGACTTCGCCGAATGGGCGGACCGGGCGACTGAGTTCCGATCGCCCAATCTCGTGTCGGAGTTTCTGCTGCAGCACTTTCAGTCGCAGTACCAAGCCCTTCGCACAGCGCTCGAGATCGTCGGCCCGACCGGCGTCCTTCGGATCAGCTAGTTCGCTTCGCACACGGCCTCGATCGCGAGCTCGATGTCGACCACGATCTCCCGCTCGTTCCTATCTTCCTTTGCGATCCGTGGCAGCGCCCGCACCCAGTGCCACGCGCTTGCCTCGATGGCCCCCTGCTCGAAATCGAGAATCAGGTAGGCGGCGGCGTGCCCTGAAACGCCGAGCCGGTCGAGCTCATCCGCGATTTTGCGTAGATCGTCCGCTGCGCTCATGAACTTTCTCCGGTTTCTTTGCGTAAAACACAACCCCACGCGTACCATTACGCCGAAGTGGCTGATTTCAGCAACCCCTGCGGCGGAACGCGTTGGCGCGAGCTCGCGAACGGGCAGATCGAGATCGAAGGGCGCGGCGTCCTTTACACGAACACCGAAGACAGCCGCTACACCTACCAGAGCTGGCAGAATTTCTCGGCCGAGATCCTGGCGGCCTCGAAGCGCCGCGGCGTGCCGGTCTCCTGGATCTTGGCGATCATCGTGGTCGAAACGGGGATGTGGAGCGGCAACCGCGACAAGCAGATCGGCGGCCCCATCAATTGCCCAGCGACCTGCTGCTACGGGCCGATGGCCGTCATGGTCTGCCCCTACATGAATGGCCGCACGTACGGCGGCTACCCCGACGCCGAAGACATGCTCGATCCGCGGAAGAACATCGACGCCGGCGCCGCCATCATGGCCTCGCACCAGCGCAAAGGGTACGACCTGCCCGCGATCGCCGCGCTCTACAATTCGGGCGGCCTCTGCTGCCCCAATTCGCCGGCAACGCCATCGCGCCCAGGCGGGCGGCAGTGGAACGAGTTCTCGCTCTGCTCGGCGTCCCCCGGCGGCATGCCGTACCCCGAGCTAGCGATCCGGGTGAACAACACCGCTATCGCCTCGCTCAAGCTTGGCTCGGCCCCCGTCCTGCTTTACGCTGCGGTCGGAGCCCTCGTGGTCGCCGCCGGCGCCGCGGCCTTCGGGGTTTTGCCCTCGCGATGATCTACTGGGACGAAACGATTTCGGGGAGCACGAATTCCCGCTACGTCATCAGCGGTCGGATCGTCGTCACGGCGGGATTCACCGACTTCTCCTCCGGCAATCAGCCCGTCCCTACCCGCACGCCACGCCCGCGCCGCGAAGTCACAATCACGCACCGGATCGAACGGCCGAAGCTTCGATTCGAGGAGCTCCGCAAGGCTGCCGAACGGATCTTGGCGGCGGTCATTTACCTCCGCGAGCTCGAACGGTTTACCGTGCTCGAATTCTGGCGCTGGCTCCACGCCCGCGCCCCCATGTTCGTTTCCCGCGCCCCGCGGAAATCCCGGGCGTGTTCCTTGGCAAGCGCATACCGGGCGCGGGGCCCACCGCTTGGCGGCAGTCCTTAGTCCTTCCTTTCCTTCGCCGGGCAGTGAAAGCCGTAGACACGGGCGCCTGGTTTCCAGCGACCGTCTTCCGGCGCGGGGCCGAGGTCGGTTGGTTCGTCATACCGTCCAAGAAACGCCTTGGCGCGCGCGGCGCTCATCGCGATGACCTGGAGGAAATCGTCGTACTCGATGATCTCGATCGTCTGCGGGCCGGTAGCTGAGACGTTCAGCGCGCAGCCCGGGATGTCCTCCGGATCGATCAGTGCCAGCTTTTCCCATTGGTCAATCGCGGGGGCCTGGCGATTCAGCTCCGCCGCTCTCCTGTCCGCAATGTCGGCGTTTCTGTGGCGCGACACGATGACCTCTGTGCGTGAATCCATCACGGCAAAGCGGCCACGGCCCTTGTCTTCGGTACTGACAACGTGAAAGCGCTCGGTCATTTGCGAAGCTCCTCGAGCTCGTTCCAGATCTGGTTTGCGTTGCGGGCGAGCAGTTCCGCTACCGCCGGCTGCAGCTCCTTGCCTACTGACTGCCAGTCGGACGGATCCTCGAACCACGTACTGAGGTAGGGGCGGACGCCGCAGCCGGCGGCACGGATTGACCCGTGGTCACTGTCGTGTGCGCCCACCATGGTGCCGACCGATCGGCGCACGCCGTCGACGCGGATGTCGACGCTGACGTAGCCGTTGTACTCGTTCGGCGGGAGGTCTTCACCGTTCGCGTCTTGGTCGCGCCACTCCTCGGTCACCCGGACGTACTCGAGCAGATCCGCCTTGACCACATGGTAGCGCGTCGTCGGATCGAGCTCCGAACCCTCGAGCGCATCTTGCTCGGCTTCTGCGGCTTCGGCGGCAGCAGCTTCGGACAGGTAGCGCGCATTGTACGCGTCGCCGAGCACTTCGGCTTGGTTACAGCTCAGCAGCTGCCCATCGTGCTCGAACGTCGCTTCAACCTTGTAGACACGGATGCTCTTCGTGGTCATTGTCGTTTCTCCCTGACTCGGTGCGATATAGACTATTGGCATTATCATTGATCCTTGTTACCCGAGCTGTTGCAGTAACAGTGATGCGGGAAGGTCACTGCCTCATTGGTTTTGCTTGCTGTGATCTTGAACCTGGCCGAGGCATCTACTTTCGTCTTTGCCTCATCGCGTGATGCGGCGCAGACCACAGCGCTGGTTTTTCCGAATGGCCGCGGCGGCTCCCATCCGCGCCGCGTATACCGCACGATCCAATGGCAGGTGCTCAGAAGCTGCCCGGCGCGCTCGAACGTCGCTTCAACCTTGTACACACGGACACTCTTGTCGGTCATTGTCGTTTCTCCTGACTCCTTGTCAGCCCGCCGCGTCGGAGCCCCTCTCTCCGGCGCGGTACGGGGCTGGCGGTCAGACCATCGGGCGGTACGTCGTCGTGCGCTTGCTCCAGTGCCGCGCAAGCCGCGTATCGAACACTTCACCCGCGCGTTTCTCGTCGCGGATCGTCGTCGGCCACTTGGGCTCTTTCGTGCTGCCCGGGCAGCGGGCGTCCGAACTACGGTGCTTCATGCCGGGCTGTCCACAGTGGCTGCAGAGCGTATCGGTCATGAGGTCCATGCCAGTATCCCATTGCAGCCTACGTGCCAGTTGCCCCAGAGCCTGGAAGCCGTCCTGGCGGGCTAGGCTGTCCACAGGCCTGTGGATAACCTGTGGAGTGGCGTAACAGGTACGCGTAACACCCTCCCTGTTACGGGACGGGGGCTTTCCTGGCTGGTTTGGCCCTGGCACGCCGGCTGCACTAGCACTCTGCCATGTCGCAAGCATACAACGCTGGTTACAAAGACGGCCTCGACTGGGACTTGAGCGGCTTCGAGACCCGAAACGAGATCGAGCGGTGCGAAGGCTGGGACGAAACGCTCATCAACTTCACCGGGCCCACTAAGACTGCGGAGCACCTTGGGCTCGCCTCGCTCTACGATTCCGCCGGTGTCCTGGCCGACGAAGCGCGGGCGGCACTCGAGCTCTACAGCGACGGCTGTCGCGCTGGCGCCCTCGAGCAGTGGGATTCTCAGTAGGGCCTCGCCGGAGACTCATCATGTCGACCGACAACTACGGCTATCACGACTTCATTCTCGATTGTGGCTGGGATTTCGGCTGCATCGAAGCCACGGTGGAGCGCGGCGTGTCCGAAACGGACATCAAGCTACTCGCCGAGTCCGAGCACGGACTCACGCCGGAAGGCCTCCTCGAGTACTGCCGCGTGCGGCTACTCGATGCCGCAGAAGTGAGGCTTCGCGCCGCTGGCTTTGAAGCTTCGGGGGCGAGTAACGCCGAGCGGATAATCCTCAGCGTTAAAAGCGCGGGCGACGATGAAGAGGCCGCTGTGGAAGCACTTGACGACCTACGCGCGATCGTTGGTCCGCTGTTCTCAGTCGAATACGACGGCGAAGGCAACACCGACAACTTCGGTCAGAGCACCGATGACGTGCGGGTCGAAGTGAAACCGAGTCCCTGACTCACACATCCCGGAGAGACCGATGCCCATCTACACGTATACGATTTTCGATTCCAACCCACACACCTCGGCCCATTCGTCGTGGCCCACGCATGAAGATCTCGAGATCGAAGCCGATGACGCCGCGGAAGCCGTCGATGAGGTCCGTGGCGCGCTATCGAGCGCCGCTCTGAATTGCCAGCGGGAAGACGGCTACACCGTCGGCGACCTGCTCTACGCGCTCGTTTGGGACGAGACAGGCCTGATCGTCGGGGAACCGACGCATGAGCTCACGGCCGAAGAACTCGGTGCCGATCCGTCCGACTCTGACGAGCTCGATGCAGAACAGCCCTGACTCCCGGCCGTACCGCGCCACTCTTCGGAGCGACGCGGTGGGCTGGAAATCAGCGGAGAACACGAACGTGGATAAGTCAACAAATAGGTTTTCGAGGCTGGCATTCGGCGGCGGCGAAGAGGGCGAGCGATTGGCGCATCAGGCCCTCCTTGCACACGAAGCGCTACTCGTGCCCGGCACCAAGGTGCGCGTCTACCGCGGCAATCCCGAGGGCATGGTCGGCACCATTGAAGGCGAAGCGCCGGGCCGATCGGTGTACGTACGGAGCGATGAGAACGACGGGCTCAGGTGGGCCATCGAGACGCGGAATCTCGAGCTCGTCTGAGCTCTCGACTGTCCCGCCCGGTTGTGCGATGGGTATGATCCCTAAGTGCCAGTCATTCATGCCCGCATCTTCGAGCGCACCGGGCTCGGCATCGATCCTGACGATTGGCTCGGTGAGCGGCGGTTCGAGGTAGTGAGAACCGAGGCCGGCGACACGGCCCTTGCTTGCGGCAAAAGCTTGCACGATGTTCACCGGGAGACCCCCTTCGCATGGATGCTGCTCAGAAGCCGTCGAAGCCAGGCCGCGCGCCACGTGACGTGCCCGGCGTGCGTTCAAAGCCTCGAGCGGGCGGGCTACCTCCACGTCCGCCCGGCCTCGCCATGAGGCGCGCCGAACGCTGGCTCGACTTGACCCGGGACATCGCCGGACTCGAGCGCATCGCCAAGCTCGGCAAGATCACCGATGCGCAGAGGCGCGACGTCGAAGCGCTCAGAAAAGAACGTGACGCGGTGCGGGCAGAATTCACGACGCACGATCGGCGTGAGCTCGATGATCTACTCGCCGACGAGCGGGCGATGCTCGGACGCCGGCCGCCTCAGCCCACGTAGCGATCGTACGCGTAGTACGCGGCGCCGACGGCCGCGGCACCGAGCGCGGCGTGCATCCACGGAAAGCTGAGCTGCCCCTTCCAGTACGGAATCAGGTACGCCTCGAGCATCGGAGAAAGGACGTTCCCCATGTTCCAGTGCGCAAGCTCGGTTCCGCCCTGGGCGTTCACAAAGCGGAGCCAGTAGAGGCTCGAGCCGAGCCGGTAGGTGCCGCCCGAGGGTTCGGGCATCGGCGGGCGTGCGGACACGCGGGAGGGGCTTTTCCCGGTCTGGGCGAGCACGTTCTGCCAGACCATCTGCCAGCCGTCGTCCCCGCCCGTATTGCTGGTCGTCGTGGCCAGGAGCCGCTCGCCCCGCGCGGCCTCGGCGCCAAACTTCGCGTAGCCGTTCTTCCCGCCCCCGAAAGTCGCATCCATCAGGATGAAGGCGTCGATCTTCGATCGGTCCGCGTCGTTGGTCGCGATCGGATTCAGAAAGCCGTGGGCAGCTGAGAAGCCCACGAAGGCCACGCGCGGGCTTGGATCGCCCCCGCCGTAGCGCCGGATGAGCCCGGGCATCGCTTCCCCGTTCGAGTCCTGAAAGCTCTGCCAGAGCCGGGTGTACGCGCTCGAGCACAAGCGATCCTCACCCGTGCATCCAAGCGGGCCGGGGTCGAGCTCGACGAAGCTCGTGCCCGATGGCCACGGCAGCGCCCGAACAGCGTTCGTGGCCATGGCCTTCAGGAAGAAAACGAGGTTCAAAGCTCCTCCCACCACGTCTGCACAGTGCAGCGGACGGCGCTCCAGCGCTGCCGTTCGACACACCCGGCCAGAAAGGCGTCCGTCTTCAGATGCGCGCGGTAGTAGCCGTGCGCGTCTTCCCGCGTCCTGCCGTAGAAGCGGTGCTCGACCACCGGGTAATCGTTTCCCACCGACCGTTCATAGGTCGCAGCCACGAATACCCAGCGCGCGCCGTTCATGCGGGCCCTCGAGCTCCCCGGGGGACGTTTTCCCGCGGGGAGCCTTTTTCAGGGAGATTCTCGCGGGCGCTTGTTTACGCGCCGCCAACCACCAAGCGCGCTGAACCGGTGAGCGTGCGGCCCGCGGTCGTGGCGCCGGCGGCAAGGCCAATCGTGTCGCCCGTGGCGAGAAACACGGTCCGGGTGCCGGTGACCTGGAACGCCGTGGTCGCACCACGAACGAGCGTGTCGAGAACACCCGCGCCGTTCACCTGGAGCTCGAGCGTGAGATCGTCCGCGACGCTCATCGTGCCGACGTACGTGCCGGTGATGCGCACATTGGCCGCAGGCCCGTGATAGGTGATGACGTTCGATGCGAGCGTGACGCCGACGGCCGACGTCAACGCGGTCAGCGTGAGCGCCGTGAGCGGAGGCGACGCCGTTGCGCCAAGCGTGAGACCGCTGAGCGCGCCGGTTGCGTTGCCGCCGTAGTCGGCATTGTCCCGGAACCATCGACCGGGTCCACCAGCCGCCGGAAGAATGACCGCGAAGTCATCCTGCGTAGCCGTGGAAGCCTTGTTAAGAACATACAGGGCGCGCTCGCTCACCACGTAGCACAGGGCGCCGTCCGGCAGCTCATGCGTGTTGACGTTGTTCAGCGCGTCTTCGGCAAGTACGGCACCGGGCAAGAGACCCGCGCGGGGGCCGAGGAGTCGAAATGCGACAGCAGACTGATCCATCGTGAAATCTCCCTTGGTTTTCGAGGTAGCGATTCCGAGTATCGGGCTACTTGCCGGAAACACCAAACAATCGAGCAAAACTTGGATCGATCGCAAAAACAGCTGCGCCAACCACAAGAAATCCGGCGATGGCCCAGGGCCAAACTGGCCTCTGCGTTTGGATGGCCGCCGATACGCTTTCGCAGTCGGCCGCGGACGGACACAATTGGTCCACGTCGATGCCCGGGTGCCACTCGAAGTGTCCCTCGTCCGGGTAGCCGGAAATGATGAACCGGCCGCCCCAAATGCCGCCCATCTGTTCCCAGATCTGCCCGGCGTGCGCGTAGACGGCCGAATCGGCGATCACTTTGCCCGTGTCCGCGTGCACGGGATCGGCATCGACCGCGCGGGCGAGGACGTGCCAGGATCGGCAGCCCGCGGCGTGGGAGAAGCCGAGCCGCACCTGCTCGGCCTGTTCGGCGCACGTGCGGCGGCCGGACCGGACTTGCAGGATGTAGCCCGTGGCCTGGTAGAAGCGCTTACCGAGCTCGAGAAAGGCTTTCCGCGCCTCCCACTGAACCGCCGGTAAAAGGCCCTTGGGGTCGAGGGCGTACTGCATTTCGACCAGAAATTATCACTGCCGGGGGCTCCCTGGTACTTTCCGGGGAGAAATGATCCACCACCCCGTAGGACGAGGCATGGCACCCAAACGAAAGCGCGCGCGCTTCGAGTCCCAGGCGCAGGTCATCCGGGAGATGGCCAGCGAGCTCGATGTCGACCCGGACGATCTGGTGATCGAAGTGGCCAAGGGCTACGAGACCTTTCTCGACAGCGACGCGCGCGTCTGGGAGCTATCGCTGGGCCGGAAGGAATGGTTCGTCGTCAAGGACCGAGACGTAGCCCGCGAGCTCGCCATCGCGATCGTAAAGCAAGACCTCGAACAAGAGCCCGAGATCTTCAACAAGTACTTTCTCGAGTCGCTCATCGACACGGACAACCTCCGCGACGAGCTCATGGGTGACGTCGTCAATCACCGGCGCGACGATGCGGACGAAATGGACTCCGATGACTTCTGGCGCGCCGCCAAACAGCTCGACATGGACGTGCCCGATGAAGACGAGGACGGCAATTATCCGGAGCCCACGCTTGGCGATAAGGACGATTACGCCGAGAAGGCTGCCGAAGAAGAGCTTCGCGACCCGATGGCCTACCTCGAAGACATCTACGGCGCCGAAGCTGCGGCGAAGGAGGCCATCGAGATCGTCGGCATCGACGTCGACAAGGGCGCCGAAGAAGCCGTCAACGTGGACGGTGCGGGTCACTTCCTGAGCGGGTACGACGGCGAGACGCACGAGACGGCGAGCGGCTTCGTGTACTGGCGCCACAACTAGCGCGATGGTCCATGCGCCTACGCCCGAACGCCGACTACGAAGCGGACTTCTCCGAAGAGGAGGACGTTCGGCGGGAGATAGCCGAGGCGCTGGGCGTTCCGGAGAAGAGCCTTCGACTCGAGTTCGACTCGACGAATGAAGACCTGTGGACTGTCTACGAGCGGGGCGCGGGGCGGCCGTACAGCGTGGTCTTCGATGCGGAGACGGCCGAAGCGGTCGCAGAAGCGCGCGTGCTCGAACAGCTTGTAGATAAGCCCGAAAGCTTCGGCCGCGCCTTTCTCGAGCGGCTGATCGATCGCGACCAGCTTTACGAGGAGCTCTTCAGCGAGGTCTCGTTCACGACCTGGCAGTACGCCGATGCGCTGGCCGATCGCGACGCGGAAGAATTCTGGCGCGTAGCCGAGTCCGTCGGCATCCCGGCCCAGCGGGACGAAGAAGACGGCGTCCTGTTCGAGCCCGATGGCGCCGACGTCGAAGCGCTGGGCGAGAAGCTTGCGGCCCGGCAGATCAAAGACCCGGTGCAGTACCTGATCGATCTGCACGGCGAGACGGCGGGCATCGTGGCCGCGTTTCACACGGCGGGCATGGATGAAGAGCTTGGCGCTCACGATGCCGTGATGCACTACGGCGCGGAGCACTTTCTTGGCCCGCTTCACGGGACGGCCTCGGGCTTCGTTTACTGGCGATCGGAATCGTAAAAGGAACCACCATGAACTCACCCGGACGCTACGAATCCTCAGGCAAGCTCGGCGCCCTCGCCGAAGCCCTTCTCCAAGAAGGCATGGCCGACGCGCAGACCGGAAATTCCGATTGGGGCGATGGCGCCGCACTGATCCGTGGCCGATTCAAGCCGTCCGACTTCGGCCACGCGCATCAATGGCCCGAGTACTTCGAGCTCGACGCTACCGAACGGGCAGCGCTCGATGCCGCAGCCGGAATGATTGTCTCGTGGTCGACGGACGGATTTCTGCGTGTCCGGCTTTACGCGACGGAAGCTGAACTCGATTCTGCATGGGGAGAGATCGAAGAGCAGTACGGCGGCTACGCCGAGAACAGCCAGCGACCGCCGCCGCTACCACCCCGGCGCGGGCGCACCGATGCGCACCGGCGCGTGGCCCGCGCCGTCCGCGATGACCGCGGGTCGTTCGATCCCGCGCGCCGCTACCCGCGCGAGACCAAGCGCCATCACTTTGCCGTGAACCACCACCACCGATCGGGAGGGCTCGCTTCGGATCGGCACCTGCTCGACCAGCTTACCGAAATGGCAGCCGAGTCGATGGAGCTCGAGAACTGGAAGGACGCGCGTGCGACCGATACCGTGGTCGAAGAAGCCGCGCGGTACGATGCAGCGCTCGCCGACGCGCTCGATGCCTTGGTGATCGAGTGCCCACCGGAGCGCGGCACCGCCGATGACCTTTGGGATGCAAACGGCCCCTACCTCGTGCTGATGACACTCCGGGGCGAAGGCGTCGGGATCTGGGATGGAGATTGGGAGTCGTTCTATCCTGACACGAGCGAGGCCGAGCTCTTCTTGAAAGCGCGCCTTTCGCGCTTCGCCGACGTCACCGGCGGCGGGAGCTTCGGCGTTGCTCTCATGAATGCGGCCGACGAAACGGCCGGCGGCGATCTCCGGGAGAACCGACACCGCCGAAACGTGCGGGGTGGCGGAGAAGCCGACGTGCACGCTGCGCGCGAGCTCATGCTCTTTCTCGAGAACGACCAGCGCTTCGCACCCGGGTCGCCCACGGGCATGGGCCGCGCGATCACCAAAAACCAGCTCCGCAAATGGCAGGCTGGCATGTGGAGCCGAGAGCTGTCGGTCAAGGGCTGGATGCACTTGGCCGACGCGGCGGCGAAGGCCTACGCCGAGGAGATCGGTGGATCGTTCGATCGCCCCACGCGCCGCGCCGTTGCCGAAGAGCTTACTGATGACTTCGCCGCGCAGGCGCGCGCAGGCGAGCTCGCGCACATCGATACGTCGGTCAGACGGTAGCAGGCTCTAAATGAGCCTGACCGGTAAGCACCGGATTGTGACCATGGCCGAGACCGAAGTTCTTGTCTGCGCGAACGTGTGGCTCGACGAGATCGAGCGGGTGACTGATCGACCGCTGACCGACACCGAACGGCGCCTGAAGCTTGCCGTCACGCTCCTCCGGCGCACCCGGCACATCACGAGCACGGTGCGTGTCGACGAAGTACAGCGCCTGCTGGAAGAGCAGAAAGCCGAAAAGAAGAAGTAGGCGCGCCTACCCGATGCGCCGGCCCCGTGGTCCGCCGATGCGTGCCTCGTACGGCCTGCCGCCGCGCTTCAGGTGTGCGCGGTACCGATCATCGTTCCGCATCCAATCGGCGCAGTGCCCACAGAAGTCGGGGCGCTCCCGGTCCGCTTTCTCGGATGGGTCGCAACCGGGATAGTCCATCCGGTACTCGCAGCGCTTGCAGCGTTTTTCAGTCATGGGCGTTCATGCCTGCTTGATAGTAACCGACTTCGGCCAAATGCCATTCAGCCCGAACCTATCTGCGAGCTCGCGGCAGATTTCTTCCCGGACCCAAGGATAACCCGGAGACCAGCGCACCAGGCGCCGACGGCGTCCATCGGAGAGCCTGTAACGGACTACAAAGCGCCAGTAGTGGACTCCCTCGACACTGATGGGATCGGTAATCATGACTCGGCGGTCGGGAAGTGCACGCGGCGCGCCAAAGCCCCTTTGTGCCGCGCCCGCGTGAGACGCCCCACAGCCTGTGGATAACCTGGGGAGTGACGTAACCTTTCTTGTGGTGACCGTAACACTTGTTACGGACCAGGCCGAGTGTTACGCCCTGAAACTCGCCCTATTGCCGATGAGCCCGGCACGCGGACTGCATTGGTCCCTGGGCATGGAACAGCCGCACTTCGAGCCAGAACCCGAGCTCGTGCCCTACCTCGTCGAAGCCCCCTGCACCCGCTGCCGGGGCGCCGGCAAGAATGTATCGCCCGCCTTCACGTCCGTCGACGGCGTGTCCTATCCCGAGCGGGTGTCGCGCTGCTCGTGCTGCGCCGGTAGCGGGAAATTCCCCGGCGTCGACATCCCGGCGATCCTAGCGATTGTTTTCACCACTGGCAGGAAGCCGCGCTTCCGCGCCTCGTGGCCAGCGAAGCTGAACGCCTGGCGTAACCTCGGCAATGCAGGCGCATCCCGCGCGTACTACGTCTGGCGCTTGGCGCGCTTCCACGGCGGCGCCGACGTGACGATGCCCATGACGGCAATGACCGCGATCACGGGCGACCCGCACTTGGAGCTTCTCGATGCCATTGCCGAGTACTTGGCCCAGCACGTATTCGGGACGGACAAGGCTGCGGCGTACCGCTGGGCCAATGCCCTCGGCCATTCGATCCCGGTGCCGTCGAATCAGCCGGCATCGGCCTTCGAGGGCGGCCCCGTGGTAACCGAAGGCGAGAAGCCGGACTTCGAGCGGGAAGAACTGAAGTAGCGAGCCCGTAGGACAAAGGCAGAGACTCACATGAACGCAATTCTCACTGACGACCAGGGGCGCCCCATCCGGCGCCCCGCGCGTTCCGAGTACGACTCGGACTATGCCTTCGTCGTCGCGTTTCACAGCTACAAGCAGTGCGTGGCCGACAGGGCCAACCAGGCGTTCGACGATGAGTGGCGGAAGCAAATGCGGCGCAAGGATTGCCGATGACCCGCCGTAGAACAATTCGACTCACCGACGTCGCTGTCCCGCTTGGCGCCCTGCGGCACCAGTGGGCGGCGTCAAACGACAACGGCATCGACTGGCGATGCTCCCTAAACGCCCGCTGGTGGCGTATCAATCGATCGAGGTTTTTCGATGTCTGAATTCGATTTCAAACGTGCTTGGTACAACGTGGCTCGGCCTGCGTTCGATGCGCTCCCGGAAGCAGTCAAGGCCTTGATCGAGCGCGTCGATCGTGACGCGGCCGAGCTCCGGCAAGACCCGTCGACCCTGCTCATGCCGTGGTCCGAAGGACTTCGGGAAGCGTTCGAGAGCTTCGACTCGGATACCCTCGCCGTGGCTTCCCACGTGGTCTACTTTTACGGCCACTGGGCGTTCGGCGAGCACACGAAGCATGCTTTTCAGGAACGCGGTACCTACTGGAAGTTTTCGGACTACGCCGACCAGGTTCTTGCCGCGCGACTCGGCCTGCCAGCGTACGACAAGTACACAACGGGCTACGGCATTACCTACCGGGTGCACCAGGGCATGCTCCGCGTGCAGTCGAATACTCCGGACTCCTGGCTCTGGGAAGACTGCGCGCTCGGGACCCAGACCTCGCTCTTCAAGCTGACGGAACGCTCGTGGCCTCTCACGCCACAGGTATATCGGAACAAGCCTTCGAGTTGGCGTGCCTACGACCAGGCTATTCCGGCGGCGCTCCGCGCTGCGCGCGAAGAATTCTGGCCCGCCGAGCTCGCGGCGTTCAAGACTGTGGTCGAAGACTACCAAGAGAAGCCCCGGCGAAAGACCGCTGTCGATGAGTACCTGGAAGAGAGCCGCGATGTCCGAAGGTAAGGTCACGCTCTACATCGAATCCGCGCAGGCACGTTACCTGCGGAAGATCGCAGCATCGCTCGTGAGCGGCGAGCGGTTCGGCGGCGACGCTCTTCGCGACACGGCCCAGAGAATCAGCCTGATCCTAGACTATTCCGCACACTTTAGCGGCGGCGATACACTGGCCGAGCAGGATCTCCGCGCCGCAGCTAAGCGTCTCTACACCGAGCGTACGCTGAAGGACGACGACCGGAAACACCTCGCCCTGCTCATCACACGCGCGCTCGATCGAGCGCAGATCGTTGACGAATCCTGATGCCCGACGCCGAAACACCCGATCCGCCAAAGCCTCTCACCGTGCCGCGTTTGAGCGACGACGAGATCCGCCAATTCGTGATCGACGTGCTCGGCGATCGCATCTTCACGTCCAACCACGTGCCTACTGACGACAAGCGTGCGCTCGGCAGAAGACCCTTCAGGTCTGAAGCCTCAGGGCTGGGGCGGGGCCGGCGGCGCGGGCACCACGGGCGGCGGATCGAGCCGTCCGGGCGAGAAGTGCATTGCTAGGCCCAGCGCGGCCACTGCTGCGGCCAGGCCGAGCTTTTGGGAGTGCGGCTTGTTCTTGATGCTCCGCGCGGCGTAGTAGAGCACCGTGTAGAGCGTGAGGTCGCCCGTGATGTTCTGCCAGGTTTCGGGTTCCTTCGATCCGAAAATGACGCTGCCCCGGGGCCATTCGTGCGCGTACTCGGCCACTTCGTAGGCCAGGGCGCCGGGGAGCGCGATCATCGGTCGGATGCCGAGAAAGCCGACGGCGAGTCCGGAGAGCGAATGGACGAGGCTCCACTTGTCGATGAAGCCGGAGTTCAGGTTCGGATCATCCGCGCCGAAGGCTCGCATCATCTGAAAATCCCCATGGGCGGTGCGGGCGCCGGCGGCGGTGGGGCCGGTTCCTGCACTGGCATCGACTTCGACTCGGCTGCAGCCCGGGCGAAGGCACCGAGGTAGTAACCGACCATCTCGACCAGGATGTCGGAGGTGATGTTCACCGGCGTTTCCTCGTGCGGGTGAAAAAGCGCGTGCTCGGCCCCGCCATGGGCCACGTTCTTGACCATTTCGAGGCCGAAGAACACAACCAGGGCCGCCGCGGGCTTGATGCCGGCGGCGCCGGCGACCAGGCCGATCGTGAAGTGGATCGGGGTCCTGGAATCGAGCATCGCCTTGCCCTGCTCGGACGGGCCTCGGGCAAGCACCAGACTCATAGAACCGAGGGTAACCGAGGAGCTTGCCTCGTGACCAGAAATCCACGAGTTTTTGGGGATGGAGTTTTCCGTGGCCGTCCAGACCTGCGCCGGCAGGGAAATCGCCCTGGGTCGCACGTGTGCCGAACTCGAGGCAAGCGACGTCGGCAGCGCCTACACCGTCTTCGATCACCCGCCCGGCAAGACCGTGGTCGAGCATTGCTTGGGCGTGCTCGACGCCCTCTCCAAAGCGGGGACCGAGTACGCGATCCGGCTCGAAGATGACGTCTTGGTGAACGCCAACATCCTGCACAATCTCCGCACCTGGCCCGCGCTCGGTGAGCCGGACTTCGGCGCCGGCTGGCTCTACGTACCGCGCTGCCTGCTCTTAGATCTCGCGCGCACCGGCTACGGCCGAAAGACCCGCAGCGCGCACCGGATCACTGACCCACGCCTCGGCGGCTCGCTTGGTGTCCTCTTTCGGACGGGGGATCTACCGGCCGTGATCGAACAAATGCGATCCCACGCCGGGCTCGTGCAGGACTGGTCCATGTCGCGCGCCGTGTTCGAGCTCGGCAAACGCGTCTACTACGCGAAGCCGAGCCTGCTCGAGCACAACGTGGATGTCCCATCGTCGCTCGAGCACAGCGCGAAGCATCACGGCATTTACCACACGTCGGGCGGCTACTTTCAGCGCGCGTGGAAGCGCGGATCCAGTAAAGCGCGCCCGACATTCGGTCCGTGATTGACGGGGGGACGCCGAGACGTCCGGGAACTCTTCGCGCCCGGATGCTGTTCATTCTTAGAAATTGCGTTCCTGGTTATGCGCGACCAGGAATGCTCTCGCGATCGTGTGTGCCGCGTGTGTCCCGGGCTATGCGCTCCCGGGATGCTCTTCACAGAAGAGGGTTCAGCTAGGAATTGACGGAATCGTTCTGCCCCGAGCTCATCGCGCTCGGGATGCTCTTCACGGAGGCCTAGCTGCTCACCGCACCAGTATCGTGCTGCCATTGCACGTCCCGAGCTAGTCGCGTTCGGGATGCTCTTCACAGTTCCGCTGCCTCGATCGGAACCTACCACGCGCGCATGTCCCGAGCTTATCGCGCTCGGGGTGCTCTTCACTGACGTCAGTCACGCACATGAATGGCCTCAGTCCCCTTGCTCCGTCCCGGAGCTCATCGCGCCCGGAATGCTCTTTTGCCGCATGTTGTCGGCTAACGACTTGGGAGCTTCGTCTCCGGGCTATGCGCGACCGGGATGCTCTTCGCCGAAGGGCGCCGATGAGCCCCAGCATCGTGTCCCTGGCTAGTCGCGCCCGGGATGCTCTTCATGGGTCGTCTTATCGCACCGCTCTCGGCAACGTTTCGCGCCCGTCCAGAGCTCATCGCGCTCGGGATGCTCTTCCCTGACGCCCGACACGTCCACGAGCTCATCGCGCCCGGGATGCTCTTTTAATGGCTTGAATCACGTCCCCGATCTCAGCTATCCGCGAACGGAATGCTTTTTTATCCGCTGCCTGACGGATCCAGATCATCATCGAGTCCCGGGTCTTCCGCACTCGGGATGCTATTTGTCGGGACCAAAAAGTTGACGCGGCGGTCCCGTGCCAACTTCGCGTACGGAATGCTCTCATTTCGATCGTCTCGCCCTCGTCCCGAACCCTCTGCGTTCGGAGTGCTCTTTATGTATCCGGCTGTGACGGAGTGTCCCTGGCTCATCGCGCCCGGGATGCTCTTCATAGACACGCCTGCGAGAGCCGTGCTTGTCCCGAGCTCATCGCGCCCGGAATGCTCTTCACAGATTGATCTCTAGCGCCGCCGGTAGTCCCGAACTCGTCGCGCTCGGGATGCCCTTTCACTCGTAGACGTCGACCGACAGTCCCAAGCTCGTAGCGCCCGGAGTGCTCTTCATAGCGTTCGTTCCACTGCGAACGTATCGACGTACGTCCCGAAGCTCGTTGCAGCCGGGATGCTCTTCGCACGGTCAAAACATCGGTTCTCGCTGGTCCCGAGCTATGAGCGCTCGGGATGCTCTTCCAATGGGGTTACTACCTCGAGTCCCGAGCTACGCGCGCCCGGAATGCTTCTTCACGGTGGATGCCGTCATACACGAGCCACCCGTCCCAAGCTCATCGCGCCCGGGATGCTCTTTTCCTATTCAATTGTCAGAGAGCGGTGGCCGAGCATCACGCGATGCGTTCGATCTCGGCGTTCGGTTCCTGAAGCATTCGCCACGGGCGGGGCGGATCGCCGGGCGCGGCACCATCATAGTCCCGCCAGCCGATTGCGATCACGCGACAGGGTCCGGCGACTTCGACCCGGCCGCCGTGGAGCTCGCGGCCGCGGCTTCGCCCGCATTCGCAGTAGCGGATCCGATCCACGCACTTCAGCACGTCCTCGCAGTGCTTGCAGTTCAGGATCTTCATCGACTCGACGTTAGCCATCGGCTGCCTTTGCCGCCAGCTCCTCCACCATCTGAATCAGCTCGGCGTCGCTTGGAAGAGACCCGGGGCACGCGCCTAGGACATGCGCCAGGCTGCGGCGCAAGAAGTCGTACTCGAACGCGAGCTTCGCTTGAACCAGGGAGACGACCGAGCCGCTATAGCCGGCCGGGTGGATGACTACCGGGATCTTGTGTTTCACCGCGCGCACGATGCCGTCCAGTGTGCCGCTGCGATTGCCCTTCGGGCCCCGCTCTTTCCCATCCCAGAACGCGAGCCAGAGATGGGCGCCGATGAGAGCCATTTTCTCGTTTCGGATGGGGCCTGCCGCTTTACCGTCCCGGTCCCAATCAGCCAGATGCTGTTCGGGAGTCATCCCAGGTTCGGACCGCGCCACCGTATGCGCCGCCGCATCGGCTCCCCTGGCTCCGCCGTGCACCACGGTCAGCGGGCGCGGTAGGGCCTCGAGCTCGCGTTGAACCGATACGTTATCGGCCCAATCGCGATTGCCGCTCACGATCACGCGCATCAGCCGATCCCCTTCTCTTGTTTGAACCCGGGCCCGTGGGGGGACGCGCGCTCTCCCAGCCATTTGGCCCGCGTGACCACGCTCCGAAGCCCACGCGAAAGCCCCAGCTCGTCTTCAGTAACGTCCGCCCGATCGACGTCGATCGTGTCGAATACCGGGACCTGCGCCGCAAAGATGCCTCCATTGCCGGCCGAGCGGCGCATCGGGCGCGTACACCAGAGCTCGCACATGCCTTCGCCGAGAGCCGCAAGGACTTCGCCGATCTCTTCGTTGTCGTCGCCTACGGCCATGATGCCGGCAGCGCGGACGGCGGCCACGTAGGAACCATTGTCGAGTGGCTTTACCAGGAGCTCATCATCCAGCACGGTAAACTCGTAGTGTGGACCCCAAATGATCATTTGATGGAGACGCGGCGCGTATCGGACTTTTGCTGAATCGGGCGGCGCCAGACGTACACGATCATGGTCCCGAACTTTTTCTCGGAGTCGAGCTCCCAGCCGATGCCGTCGGGAACGATCGCCGAGGCTTTGCCGAACGCCGCTTCTTCGGCTTCCGTCGTGTGGGTCTCGGTGTATTCGTAGTTGTCCGCGATCATGCTGTCAGTGCTATCACTGACGGCACGGGGTCGTCAACCGCGGGGCTGTTCCTCGACTTTGGCGAGCTCGCGGCGCACGTCGTTCAGCCGTTTCACGAGCCCGCGCTCGTCGGCCCGGAGCGTCGACTTGTACTCGTCGAGGCAGATCTTGCAATAGCCGTAGCGGCCGGAAAGGCTTCCGCAGCCCTCCGTCTTACAGATGATGAACCGGTCCTTTTTCACGATTTCGATCCTTTCTTGTGGCGCCGCACCTTGCCCGTTTTCACGGCCTGGCCGACGCCCATGGTGACTTTCGAGATGCCGCCACGCTGCAGATCCAGGATCACTTCCTCTTGGTCGAATTCGGCGGCGATGGACTCGGCTAGCTCGACCATCTGCTGCTCGAAGTCCTGGCGTGGCATGCCGGGCGTCCCGATGATGACGACCTGGGCTCCGAAGTCTTCGACGACCTGGCCCTTACGGCCGGGCTCCTGGTGCGTGTAGAGGCCGCGCTGGTAGAGAAACGACGAGGCGGGGTCGCCGCTCTGGTCGGTGCGCACATCGCGCACGAGATCGATGAGCTCGTCGAGCTTTCGTTCAGCCTTGCGATCGGCGACTTCGCGCCGTCCGCGCACTTCTTCGAGCCCGACGAAGATCCTGGCGCTCCAAATCGGGTTCGTGGTCCGCCACCGGCTCTCGTTCTTCTCGAACCCGTCGCCGTAGTAGTACAGGTCGCCGTTCGGATGAAAGCTCCGCTCGCTGTCGCGATACGTCCGTGTGTTCACCTGTCGCAGAAACATCTTCGGGTCTCCTTTTATCCGCGTACGCTTCGCAAGAGCTTGTCGTATCGTTCCTTCGCCAGGCGCGCCTTCCGCTCCTTCGGCGATTCGTCGTCCGGGTGGTGCGGATCGGTCTCCGGCAGATCCCGCACCTTTCCGCGATTGGCTCCGTGAAACTCGCCCCGGCACCGGCACCGGCAGCGGCGCTTCGGGCTCTTGGCGTTTTCGCAGGTGGCAACCTGCCTAGCCGTGAGTTTCGTAGAGCTCTCTTCGGTGTCGTCCTTCATTATGTGCCACGTAGCAGCAGATGCAGATCAGTGTGGGGCAGAACGCACAGATGTAGACCTCGCGGAGATCTCCTGGGCAGCGCTTCGGCAGTTTCGCATATTCTGGTTCATCGTGGCCACGGCAGCGCGGCATGCACGCCGGGCAGTTCGCGATGGCCCATATCAGGGGCACGCAAACTCGAGGGCAGTTAGTAACGGGTAAAGGTCGGCGTTCTCCGCGCTGGTCATGGTCTCTGCTGCGCCGTAGGGAAACTGCGCGGCGGGCGTGGTGATGATGTCCGGGGATACGTGGCCCGCGTAGGACACCTTCGAGACCTTCCAGCCCGTTTTCGTTGGCGCCAGATTGAAGCTCATCGGCCACGGGCTCTCGTACGCAATGATCGTGCAGTCTTTTTCTGCGCCGCACGGCCCTTCATTGATGATGAAGTCCGGCGTTTTCGTTTCGAGCCACACGTCGATGCTCGTTGCCGACGTCCACTTGTACGGCATGTCCCCGGTCGCTAGATCGTACCAAATCAGCTTCACTGTCGCGCACGTGTCCTTGCACGACGCGCAGGTCCCCTGAAACTCGCGCGTCCACGCCGTCCACTGAAACGACTGGGGCAGGGCGCTGATCTTGAACGCGGCCGATGCTGCGCACTTCGGCGGAACGCCGCCGCTGCCACCGCTGCCACCCGTGGCTCCGGTCCCGGATGCGCCCGCGCTGCCGCCGGTGCCCTGGCCCCCGGTGCCCGACACGCCGCCGGTACCGGTGCTGCCAGCCGTCCCGCCGGTACCGCCCGTGCCAGCGCCTGCGCTGCCGCCAGATCCGCCGCTGCCGGCGCTCCCGCCGATGCTCCCGAAGCCGCCTGCTGCCGCGCTACCGGCCGAACCGGTGAAATCATCGCCGCCGCAGCCCACGCACACGGCGACTGCCACGAGTAAGAAGAGTGCCTTCATTGCGCCTACCTCCGGGGTAAAGGACGAGCACGTTCCGTGCCGTGCTCAACGCACGATAGCATTGACAGCAGTGCTATCACCAGCGTAACTTTGCCGTCACACCCGCGTACCAGCGTAACAGTGTGACGCTACGGGTAGAACCCGGGGATCGGCAGCGTACGAATGGTCATGGAACTCTGTGCCCTGCACGAAATGAGCGCCCGGATCTGCGGCTGCGCGAGTGTTCAGGAAGCGGCCCGTGTGCTGCGGGAAGAGCAGCGCGACTTCACTGGGCTCCCGCTCGGCAAGCGCACGCGTTCGGTGCCCGGGATTGTCGAGGACTGCCCGCTCTGCCGGCGGCTCGGCGTGCACGTGGTCGTCTGCGCCCGGCGCGGGCGGCGGCACGAGATCTGGGTGCACACCGCCGTCTTGAGCTACTCGAACAGCGTTCTCGTCGGGCACACGAGCGAAGACACGTGCCACCAGTACGGGACGCCTACGGCGCCGAAGCGACCGAAGCGCCGTGCTCCGCAAGCATCGCGGTCGCCGCGCGTTCGGCGCGCCTAGCAATCCGGCACGCCCGCTGGAGCTCGGGCTCTTCGACTGCTTGGGCGATCAGCGCAAGGGCGTTGCGCATCTGCCGAACGACGCGCGAGTGCGAGGGGCGATCGGCGCGGAGCGTGGCAATGACGTTCTCGGCGCGCCCGATCTCGTTGCCAGGCTCTTCGCCCGCGCGGATACGGCTTGCTGCCAGCGTGACGGCCCGCGCGCAGCAGCGGATCGCGTACCGCTCTTGGTCAGTCGACGGCGACGAGCTCACTCGCCGGAAACTCCATGTAGCCGCCACCGACGAGCTGCACGAGGGCCAGTGATTCTCCCGGGTTCCCTAGACCGGCCGGGTCGCGCCTGTACATCATCAGCACGACGCCTGAGTAGGCCGGGTTGTCGACGACGCCCGCGGCGGCATTCGCTTGTGCGTGGATCACGATCTTGCCGGCGAGCGCCGTGATGTCCGCGCTGTCGGCCGGCAGGAGCTCATCGAGTACATTGGCATCGATTGTTGCCTGGCGAAGGCCAGTCTGCCAGAGCACCGTTGCCGTTCCGGCGAGCGCTTCGACCATCCCGAAGATCGGTGGCTGCGGCGTGATTCGGGGTACGGTGGTAGTGGGATACTTCGTTCCCGAATTTCTGAGCGTGACAATCGACTGTTCTGCGAGCGCCATGGGGTGATGCTAGGGGGGTAGGGGTGGGAGGGTCAAGAAATCCGGCTGTTGTCAGCCGCGTTTCTGGCACCAGAGCATTTCGTTCGCGGAAGGGCTCAGTTTCTCGAGCTCGGCCGCTGTCGTTGGCTTGATGGATCCGTCCGCCGTCACGGTCCCGAGCGAGTAGCCGATGGATGTGATCCGCTGCAAGAACTCGCCCGGCGCCTTGTGCTTTCTCGGCGTGAACTCGAGCAGCACGGCGCGCGCGCCCGGGGCGCCGAGGCACTTCTGGGCGCCGTCCCAGACGCGTTCCTCGTGCCCTTCGGCATCGATCTTGATGAAGTCGGGCGGGGCCCCGCCGCGATCATCGAGCCGTGAGCAGCCGATGGGCTGGCCGTGGAGCGTGCCACCGATCACGACTTCGGCCGAGCCCATGTTCGTGGTGCTGTCGACCACGAGCCGGGCTCCGCCGTGCGGCACGTCTTCGCTGCTTGCAGCGGCCGCGATGATGTCCGTGCGGCGATCGAGCCCGTTCAGTTCCACCGAACGGCGGAGGCAATCGACGGTGAAGTACTCTGGTTCCCAGGACTGCACGCGGCCGCCTTCTCCTACCAGATGGCCGAGAAGCACGGTGTAGTAACCAGCGGCCGCGCCGACATCGACCACGCGCATGCCGGCCTTCACGTAGCGGGCGACAGCGATGCTGCACCAGATCTCCCAGTAGCCATCGAGCGCGAGATGCGGCGTGACCGCGTTGTCCCGGGCATCAGCGACGATCGGGTAGCTGCCGAGCACACGGCAAAGCAACCGATCATTGCCTTGATAGACGGCCCGGGCGCGTGACTCGAAGTACGTTTCGCACGCGCCGCGCTCCTCTTGCCGCAAGAGCTTCAGGGGATCGAGCACGGCTCAGTCGTCCTCATCGGCGTCATCATCGTCTTCCTGCTCTTCGTCTTCCTCTTCTTCCGCAACGCGGGCGACGCGCACCTTGAAATGCTCGCCGGACTCGAGCGTCACGTCGATGACCGTGCCGAGTCGTCCGAGGTCTGTGAGCTCGAGGTTATCCTCCAAGAGCTCGACGATTTCTTCCGCAAAATCCTTTGCTGACAGCATGCGAATTTGCCCATTCGCACACCCGGAAGAAAACGTCAAATCGTCGGTTCGCCCCAGCCTGCGTTTTTCTGGCAGTAGACAAGCCAGGCCTTGGCGAACTCGCCGAATGCCCACTTCACATGCAATACGGCGTCCTCGAAAGGCTGCGCCGCTGGCGAAGAGGCCGACAGTATCTGCGTTCGATCAGGCGCAATGAATCGCACCACGTGAAGCTCCTGTCCCGATGTCGCGCCCGTGCACGCGTCGAACACCATGTCGACCCCTGCCGGCAGCGGCAGAAAGATCTGGCGCACGAGCGCCTGGAATTGATCGAAGCGCGCTTGGTCCATGGTCACTTCTCCTCCCGGGGTACGGACACCGTCCAGTACTTGTTCGGATCATCCCACATCTCTTCGGGACTGGAAATGATCGTGAGCCGGTGCATCCTGCCTTCCAGGAGCTCGATCACACCACCGCGCAGATACCCGGTCGGCGTCGCCCCGCGTTCGGTTGCGCGCTTCACCAAGGCATGAAACGCACCTACCGTGATGTCCGTGCCTTCGCAGTGCGGCCACTTCTTGTTCCGGTACACGCCGCTGAAGCCGTCCATCTTTCGCTTGCGGCCCCGGTACCACCAGCCGCGCCCCGTCCACATCGGCGGGTGTGGTGTGAGAAGGAGAGTGTGGACGAGGCTCCGGAGCACGAGTGAGCTACTCACCTGCCGGAGCGCACAGTACGACACCCAGTCCGCGTGGATGTCGACAGGAAAGGCGATCTCGATCCGCTTTCGGATGCCGCGCGGCGTGTGCGTGCCGAGCCGCGTCATGGGTAGCCCCATGGCCTCGCGCTCTTTGTCGAGCTCGAGCTGCGCCAGGCGCAAGGCCTCGGGATGGACCAGTAGCCGCTCGGCGAGCTCTTCACGCGTTGTATCCTCCGCGCGTGCCCAACGCGTGCGCTTGAGCTTGTCGATCAGCCAGCGCCGGAAAAGCGGTTCCTTGTCCTCGCTCATTCCGTCAGGGAACGATGACGCGGGGGGCTTCGGGGGCGGATGCGGGGACTTCGGCGATCGCTTGGACGTAGTCGATCTGTTCGGGTCCGAGCAGGACTTCGGTGATGACGCCAGGCTCGAGGCTCATCTTCACGATGAGCTTTTTCCCGCCAGGCGCGGGCCTGAGGACACCCAGTAGAACGATGAGCGGCCGCGGCCGCTCGGGGTTGAAGGTCGGGGCGTAGTAGCCGCCGATCGACTGGTATTTCTTCGTACCGGGTTGTTTCATCGGCTCGATGGCAACCAGCGGGCGGACGAGCTGGATGGCGACCGGTGAATGAAACCAGTGCGCGAACGATTGCACGGCTTCGGACAGTGGGGATTCGGCTTGGGTCATGGGCATCTCCTTCAGATCTTGCCCACTATCACGAGTCCAAGAGCTTGAAGAGCGGGGCAAGCTGGTTTTCCCATTGCCACTGTTCGGCAAAGCGCGGCGCTTGCGCCCGGGCTCGGGCTGAGAAGCTCGTCCAGTTCTCGTAGGATTCGACCAGCGCTTCGGCGAGTGAGGCGCGGCTGATGACGGGGGCTTCGGCGCCGGGCAGATCGTCGATCGGGCCCATGGCCCCGCACGACACGCCGCGCACGCCTTCCAGGCGCACATCGAACCACTCGCTGTGACCCGTGCACAGCGTGGCGACAACCGGCGTGCCGACGGAGAGGGCTTCGACTGGGACCATGCCGAAGGCCTCGCCGCGGGAGGGTTGGGCCACGAGATGGCAGGTCGCGAGTGCGCTCTGTATCGACGAGGCGCTCATCGACAGACGCCCGCGGGCGATCACGTTCGTCGGCGGCTCGCCGCGCTCGCCCATCCATTCGATGAACCCCGCGTGCGCCTCGGGATCGAGCACGAGCTCGAGGAGCGCCATCTCCGGGAGCTTGCCGTCCCGGATTAGGTTCTCCCACACTTCGACGAGCTCGAGCGTTCCCTTTCGCTGCCGCGCGCTCGACGAGAAGTGGCGGACGAGAAACTGGCTCCGCGAATACTGGGCAGTGAGCTGCGCCAAAAACGACGCCGCAAGCGGGGTCCCGTTCGTCGGCAGAAACGCGGCATCGACCCCATGGGGCACCACCGTGATCGGTAGCGAGGTGTATTCGCTGAGCACGCGTGCCGCCCAGCCCGACGGGGCTAAGAGCCGCGTGCAGGCCCCATTCAACAGCTGCATCAAGACGGCTGGCATCTTGTTACTGTTCGGCGCCACCATGGCCCAGCGCGCGGGGTGGCGCGCGTTCTTCGTCATCCGCGCGGCGTGGTTCAGGGGACCCGTCAGGATCCCCACATCGGCCAGTGCGCCAAGCGGTTCGGGCTCATCATCGCTCAATTCCGCGTCGAGCTCGACGATGCCGCCGAGAACAGCCCGGCTGCGAAGTGCTTGCACGAAGCCCGCCGTCACCCGCGCATGCGAAGCGTGGCCGACGGCGCGCCCGTAGATGCGTACTGATTTCATTCACTCAAGCTCTACGGATCACTCGTTCGATTGCTTCCCCTCGCACGCTACGAGCTCGGAGTATACCTTGCGGGCGAAGATGGCGCGCCGGTAGGCGCCGGTCCAGCCGCAGTGGCCCACGGCGAAGTAGCTGATTGCGCCCTGGTCGGTGTGGCAGGCTTTGAGACCGCGGGCGAGAATGCGGTCGGCGGCGCGGGCGGCTTTCAGCACCGAGTCGTAATCGAGACCCACGATCTCCGACCACTCGGGCACGATCGGAATCGGCTGGATCTGCCAGTAGGAGTGGGCGCGGAAGTGGACGGCGCCCCAGCGATCCTTGTACCCGTCGCACTCGAAGAATCTCCGGCCGTGCGAAGCGTACGTCCGGCAGTCACCGGCCTGAATGCGACTCAGGAGCGACGACTCGAATTTCGCCGTGGTGAGCGAGAGCGCTACCTTTCGAGGCGTCTGGGATGCAATGGCGACGGCTTCGGCCGTAACCGGATCCGCACTGGGATCGTGGGAGATGGATTGAAGGGCGGCGAGCACACAGGCTGTTTTGATCATGGCGTGGTCCTAACTCAGTTGGACCACGATGGTCAATCCTTGGACACTGGGTCAGTGATGCCGAGGCTGAGCCGAGCCTGCGCTAGCGCATCACACTTGCCTAAATAGTAGGCGTCACTGGCGATGGCCTCCATCCCGTCATTGAACGCGCCCCTCATCACCATGATGGTTTCTGGCGCCATGTCGCTGCCGAACTTTTCTTTGAACGCCTTGGCGTGCAAGGCGATGTATTCCTCTGCGATGTCGCGCTGGGCATCGAACCCCAGCGCGCCTCCACGGGTCATTAGTCTTTGCTTCATGATGCCTTGGCCTCTTCCTTCGTCTCCACTTTCTCGAACGCGCACCGGGTGAGGAGCGTCTCCTTGTTGTCTTTGTACGTCTCGTGGGCCTTGATCGTTCCGTTGCCTTTGACGACGTCGCCCTTCGCGAATTCCCGTTCGCCCGAAGCGAACCACTTGAACACGTGGCCTTCGGCGTCGGCGAGCACTAGGAGCGTCTTCACGCCGTAGTTGCCCTCGATGTAACGGACAGCAACGACCTCGAGCGCATCGAACGTGTAACGCGCCTTGATGGTGCCGAAGTAGGTGGAGGGCGGGCGGGCAACGCGTTTCTGGCGTTCGATCTCGATTTCCTTTTCCTTCCGGTACGCGACCACAGCGGAAGCGACGAGGCCCGCGTGCTTGTGGTCGACGTAGCCGAGCGCGATCGAGACGCGTAGGTTATGCAGGTAGTCGGACACGTGCTCGCGGCCACCGAGCTCTTCGGCCCAGCCAATGACGGCTTCCGCTTCCTCGACATCTTTCGGCGAGGGCTGGAGGGCCTCCCAGCGCTCGATGAGCGCCTGGGGCTCGCGCGGGCGCTTGCCCACGATCCACGACGCGGTGTCCTTCGTGGCGGTCTTGCCGTAGTCCCGGGCTACACCCGAGCTCACCCAACCCTCGTGCCGGATCGCTGAGCTCGTGGCGGCCAGGAACGACCGGACGCCGGGCAAACTGAATCCACTGCCACCCCAATCATCGCCGTACTCGGACAGCTCGGCACGGAGCTCGTAGAACAGTCGCCAGATGGCGAGCGCTGCCGACACGTCTTCGGTCCTGAGAAAATCGGCGAGGCAGTTTCGACCGATGCGCTTCTGCACGCCCGCGGGGTCGACGAGCACGAACGTGTCGTTGCGGCGGCGCACGGTGTTGCAGTGGTCGCAGTTGGGATCGGCCGTGCGTAGCGACTCGGGAAGCGCGTGCGCTTCATAGCCCGGAGCTCGGGCAACGATGTTGCCTATCTCGGCGTGGTGTTCGACCTTGGCGACGAAGGCCCAGCCGTTGATCTTCGGGACCACGCCACCGAGGCGAACGGTGGCGGCAATGGCGACGCGGCCCGTGGGATGGCGCTTCCCGAAAAGCGTCTCGAGCACTTCGCACGCGTACTCGGTCACCGACACTTCGATGCCGCCGCCGGCTTTCTTCGCGCGGCGGTTCAGCTTCTCGACCCGGGCACTGAGCTCGGGCAAACGGTGACCCGGCACGACATACACATTCGGGGACACTTCACCGAACACAACGGGGGATCCGAGCGGGCCAACCAGAATCGTTTCCATCGTTCCTAGGTATTGCAGCCGGCGTGCCGGGGCCAAACCCGCCCAGGGCGCCCAGGGAGGGCTTAAGTCAGCCGTAACAAGGGCGTAACACCGTTACAGGGTGACGCCTGTTACGGCCATTTCCAGGCCTCCGTGGCGCCCCTCGCGTTGGTCCGGACTTTGCTGTTCGGAAGGACTGAAAGGAACGCCGCCATGAGCACTCTCGAACTACTCGCCTTGTCCCAACTCCTGCACAAGGAGGGTTTGCACTTCAAGCGCCTCTTTCTGAAAAACGGCCGCTACCACGCGCACATTCGCCGTGGTGAATTCGTTACGTGCGTCGGAGTCCACGAGGATCCGGCTGAAGCGATCCAGCGCGCATTGAACGATCTTCTCGCTTCCGAGCCTGCTGGCGTCGCTGCACATTCATAGGCTCGCTTGTCCCGGGCTCTCTTCGCGCCCGGGATGCTTTCTTACCCAACGCCGACGACGGGCCCGGGATATGCGCGCCCGGGATGCTCTCTTTTTTATCCGGCAGGACGACGCGGGCTACTCGCGCCCGCGGTGCTGTTTCGATCATCGTTTGCCCCGAGATCTTCCGCACTCGGAGTGCTTTTTTCCACGAACGCATGGTCCCGGCGCAGTCCGCCGCCGGAATGCTCCTTCGAGCCGGTCTGTCCCGAGCTATGCGCGCCCGGATTGCTCTTTGTGTGCTGCACCACGAGTCCCGAGCTATGCGCGCCCGGGATGCTTTCTCTTCTCATCTTTTGGGTGGATCTCAGTCCTGAAAGAATGTCCCTGTCTATTCGTGACCGGAATGCTCTTCGCACAAGAGCGACCTGCCGTCGGCGTCCCGAGCTATGCGCGCTCGGAGTGCTCTTCGTGAGCGTCAATGGCCGCGTCTGACGTCAGTCCCGATCTCGCTTGCGCCCGGGATGCTCTTACCAGCTCGAACGCAACACAGGAGGGTTCCGGGCTATGCGCGCCCGGGATGCTTTTTCAAGTCGATCCACATCATCCAACCAACCTAGCGATCGCGTTGTCCCCGAGCTCTTCGCGCCCGGGATGCTCTTACCGGATCTGAACGCGAGGAAGGAGGGTCCGTGGCTTATTCGCGCCAGGGATGCTCTTCACAGTACGCAGACGATGCGGCTCCATCGGCGGGAGGCGTCGTCCCGAGCTCTTCGCGCCCGGGATGCTCTTCACAGATGCACAGCCGCCTGTCGATTATCCGGTCCCGAGCTCGTAGCGCCCGGGATGCTCTCCGCAGGTTCTGTGACCGGCCCGTCTTCGCTGCGAAAGAGCTGGTCCCGGGCTATGCGCGCCCGGGATGCTCTTCAGTTGTCAGAGATCGAAGTGGCGGGTTACCGCCTGGATAAATCAGACCGACGCGCGCGGCTCGGCGCCAGGCTTTCGGCGCTTGGTCAAAGCGCGTGGCGGCGGCTTTGATGGTGGCGGTGAAGCCGGCTTCGGCTTGTCTTTCGATCCACCGCTGCCGGTGTCGCCCTCGAAGTAGCGGATGAGCATCGTGCGGGCAGCGTTCGCGTCCTGGTCGAACATCTTGCCGCATCCGGCGCAGGTTAGGACGACGTTCTTGCTCCGTTCGGTTTGCGACCAATCGTTACGATGCCGGCAGTGTGCGCAGTCGTTCGTGGTATCGGCCGGATCCATGGGGACCACGTGCGCGCCCACGGCCGATCGCAGGGTCTGCATGAAAAGCCCTGGGGCGGCTTCGTTTCGCTGCCTGTGCAGAACATCGAAGCTCTTCTCGGCCTCGACCACGCTGTCCTTGGCGAAGGTCGTGTGCGTCATGTCCTCGAGCAGAATGGTCTCGTAATTGTTGACCAGAAAGCGGGACCAGTTTCTGAACGCATCGCGGCGAATCATTGTCGCACGGTAGAACTGATCGGCGGCCCACTGCTCGAGATGGCGGTCTTTGCGGGACCAGAGCTCGAGGTAGAACGCCATCTGCTCGAAGGGTTTGGTGAGTCCGTGCTTCTCAGCCCAGGCGAACGCTTCTTCAGCCGGGGCGAAGAGATCCTTCTTCGGAACGGTCAGGGGATTTTTGCGGGATCCGACCCGCTCGAAACACCAGGCGCGCCAGAGCTCGCGGGCCCGCTCGAAGCCGATCGTTTCAGCAAGCCACTGGCGGGTCAGGCCGCGGAGCTTTCGGTGCGATAGCCACTGGGAAACGCGGGCAGGCTCGATCGCGCCGGGGAGTCCATTTTCCTTGATCCACTTGGACACGAAGTCCTTGGTGCCATTGAAGATGCGATCGGCAGCGCTCTTCATGTTGTCGCCCATCTCGATGAGCTCGGGCACCGCCTTCGGCAGCACCATCTCGAACTGATTGCCGTGGTGATCGACGGCGAGGCCAAGGCGGAGGCCGTGGTCCATCTTCCGCCAGCACACATCGACCGCGCACACGCTCTTTTTCGGCTGCTCGGGGAGGCCGGCAGAGAAGAGATTCGATTCGACCGAGAGCTGGAGCTGGTAGCGGAGCGTCGGGCCCTTACGGGTTACGAAGATCCAGGCCCAGGTGAGCTTGGCGTCCGCCGGCGGGCGGCGGTGGAGATATAGCGGCACTTCGACGAACACAGGCACTTGCTTGCCTGTCGTGGCGGACTTCTCGGTGCCCACGCGCACGCGCGCTTTCGTGTAGGCGTGGCGGCGGCCCTTCCTGGTAT